>Ga0189290_100017_pt1 | contig 227707 bp, 236 predicted proteins | sample UW140minimetaG_FD_130318 | JGI IMG/M metagenome (GOLD analysis project Ga0189290, IMG submission 130318) | Marine microbial communities from the Costa Rica Dome - UW140 mini metaG | ecosystem: Environmental > Aquatic > Marine > Oceanic > Photic zone | place: Costa Rica: the Eastern Pacific... | reverse complement strand
CACCAAACGACCACATAGTGCCTTGGGTTACCGCCCACCGGCCCCGGAAGCCATCGTCCCGATGGAACCCAGGCCAATAATGCACTAACAGTCAAACTGGACCACTTAGGTGGGGCTGATCAAGGGTCCCCCCAGATTCTCAACAGACCGATTAGGATGCGGTGTTTTCCCTGTCAGAGTCCAAGATAAGAGAGAAGTATTTTCTTACGAAAAAAGTCCCGATCTGAGCTTTGCAGCTTTTAGTTGATAGAGATTTATTCCGCCGGAAAAATGCCAGGTCTCTCCGTTAACTTTTGCAATTTATGAGGTGGTTTTATTAAGACGACGCAAAGTGCCCAGCGCGCCCAAACCAGCAATCAGCAGCAAGCCACCAGCAGGAAGAGGTACAGGAGTCGCACTTACGGTGACACTAGCGCGAAATCCTCCAGGGCCAGGATTTCTCTGTGAGTCGTCGACGTATCCATTCGTGACCACAAACACAAGATCGTTCTGTCCTTCCACAAACGGAGGTGCACCCGCAGCTGATACTACATGTAATTCGCCAAATGAGTCGTAACCAAACTCGAGTTCATCAATTGAATTGCCGTTCAAAAACGCAGTACCGTAGTTATCCGTCGCCCAGAGGCCATCCAAAACAGCCGTAGTCGCGTCAAACCCAGTTAAATCAAATTGCCATAAAAAAATATTTTCGTTTGCAACATTATCGATTCCGTCGGTCCATACCCATTGAGAGTCAGCGTCATTGTCGACCCAAACGTTAGGGATTGTCGCAACATCCGTCATTGTCCCAGTACTAACTAAAGAAAAGCCACCGATAGAGTTGGAACCTGTAGCCGCTGAATCAACTGTTGCAGCGAAAACGCTACCAGCTAGGCTGATCGATGCAGCGACTGCTATTGTTAGACCTTTAAACATTACATAACCTCGTAAACCAGAGCCGCCGCTAACATAACGCCATTTAAAAAGCCCTACGTAATCTTACCGGGCACGACATAATTTTGCCACATTTATTTAAAGGGACCCTCCCAAAAGCTATCAAAAAAACTAAAATGCCCCATGAAGAGCCTAAATCAGAAGTGAATACTGACTTCAGACAGTATTGAGTAGCTACGAAAGTCTACATTGCGCTTCATAGAAAGTCGGCAAACGGACGAATCAAGCACGGAAATCACCCCAGTCTTCACAAGCAAGAGCAGCTAGTTGGTTCTCAAGCATATTCTTTGGGGGATAGGCCGTACCGTAAGCCTGAGCTACAGCACTACTCTGCTTAGTCTTGTGAGCTAGGAGGTAGTCTCGTTCAGCAATTGGTACTCTCGCAGCATCTAGCCTATCCTGCCACGTATGACGTGCACTATGCGTTGTCACACCATCCCGTGTAATCCCCGCCCTCTTCCGGACGTTGTTAGCCTCAGCAGACGCCCTGTCACGTCCAGATCGAATATTTGCAAACTCGGGAAAAATGGGATCGTTGGGATTACTAGACATCTCATAGCTTTTGAGCATCTCCAAAAGAGGCCCAACCAATGGGATGTTGGCTTGTATACCGTCCTTATCAAGTCGCCTAATATCATTGTGTCTAAGGTACATTGTTGGAATGCTCTCCGTCAGACTAATATCTCGGACTTCCAATCCATAAGCTTCACTAACCCTGCACACAGTATACAATAAAAACAGTATGATTAGTTTTACGTGATCCTCGGCCTCATTTGCTGCAGCCTCATACTTTCGAAACTCGGTTGGGTTTAAAGGCCACTTCTTCTTAGCAAGTTGCTCCTCACGCTTCTTATTTCTCAGTTTGTAAAACGGGTTCCGCATGAGGTGGTTGTTGATATATAGCTCCTGCCCTTTGCTAATAATGTGAGAAAACACTGCACTTGGATATCGTAGATTTGTGTCTGCTGTACTTGAGTTGGGGTGCTGTTTGCGTAAATGGTCTCTAAACCCAATCGCCTCCTCAACCGTGATGCTTGTTACCAGTCTTTTGAAACCCTCTGAGGGCCGACCCCCCTCAATAAAGCTAGCAAACTGTGTCAAAACTCGCTTTGTATTTGTCTTGGCTGACTGAACCGTTCTGGAATTTCCACCGTAATTCCGTTCCTCATAATCCGCGATGTATGAAACCAGCGCATCATTTAGTGTAGGACTGTTCGTGGTGATGATCTTACCTGAAGCAATATTGTATGCAGCGCCAGATACTGTTGATACATCAGGCTTTTTGTAAGGCGTCTGATAACCGGATTTGCCCCACAATCCGCTATCGTAATCTCTTCTTCGTTGCTGTTCATCAATCAATTCATCCGTTGCGATATCAAAATACAGATCGCGCAGTTGCAAATATTCTTCCTCTTGGGATTTGAACTCTTCGTATTCCGCCTTGGTATGGCCAGCTTTAAGTATAGGAGCCTGTTCAGGGTGGACGCCCCAGTCTCTGAGACGTTTATCTGCGATCGAAGTAACCTCTGACACCGACAAAGTTTCACCCCGTTCAAGCGATTTAGTCAGAAGCTTAGCAGTCTCGTTAAAATCAGATAGCACCTGCGCACCCCGAGCAAGAGCCACAGCCTCATCCTTCGTTTCCAGCCTAACCTTTACCTCACGCTTACCCCAAGCCGTTCTTAACTTTTCAGGAACTTGCTTACGAAAGGAATAGTAACCTGAAGGAGATTTCTTAATCCCATTTTTTTGTTTGCTTTGAGGCATATGTTGTACCGACCTAGTACCAAACGTTAGTACCAAATCAGCTCCAAGAGCTATAAAAGTCAACAAAATATAGAGTTTTTCTTGATAAGTGGTGCCCCCACACGGACTCGAACCGCGGACCTACTGATTACAAATCAGTTGCTCTACCAGCTGAGCTATAGGGGCACTGGAGGAGCGTTTAGCTTAGGGATTTCGACCTTGCAACCCCTATCGGTTCGATCTTGCTAAAAGAGTTACGGCAACCAACCCAACACCGACAATGATCAAAGCCGCAGGGGCCGCTTCGGACAAAAGCTCCAGGGAGGCTTTGACATGAACACGTGTAGCAAGCGTCGGTTCAAAAGAGAGCATGATCGTCGCTGGGAGCTCTTTGACGCAGTCTACAAACACTAGCAAAAACGCAGACCCTATGGTCGCCCGCATCAATGGGGCATGGACAGCTCGAAGAGTGCCGCCAGCAGTTTTTCCAAGCGACCTTGAGGCCATTCCTAGACTTGGGGAAACCCGCCCCAGCGCAGCATCCGCTGCCCCCATCGCGATGGCAAAGAAGCGCACAAAATAGGCAAAGATCAGAACGCCCGCGCTCCCAAGCAAGAGCAAGCCAGGGTCGGTCCCAGTTACTGCGAGAATCGTATCTGCAAGTGCGTTGTCGATCGTAGCCAATGGGACCAAAATGCCCAATGCCAACACCGCTCCCGGCGCTGCATAACCGAGCGCTGTAAAGGGCATAAGGAGTTTGGGCAAGCTGTGGCGTGATATCCGTGCGCCATAGACCATGAAAAGCCCACCCAGAACCGTTAGCGCCGCTGCGGACAGCCCCACGAACAGGGTGCGTTGCAGAGCGTCAAGAAGGCCCGGCGCCACCCATTCGGAAGCATTCGTCGCATTGGCCATCAGTACAGCGACAGGAAAGATGAACCCGACCAAGATCGGAATGAAACACAGAACAGTTACGATCCATGCCTGACCGCCGCTCAGTGCCCTAGGCTGAACAGGTCGATGGTGACGCGAGGAAGCTGCGAATTTCAAACGACGGCGGCTTAACCGTTCCATGGTGACAAGTAAGGCGATCAGAACAAGGATGCAGGATGCAATTTGTGCCGCACCGCCCAGATTGCCCCCTTGCCGCCAGGCCGAGAAGATACCTGTGGTAAGCGTTTGAACAGCGAAATAATCAACCGTGCCGAAGTCATTCACCGTTTCCATCATGACAACGGCAGCACCGGCCGCCACCGCCGGTCGTGCCATCGGCAAGCCAACGCGCCAGAATCGCCCAAAGCTCCCGACTCCCAACGCCTGAGCCACCTCGTAGCTGGCTGCGGATTGTTCCTTTAAGGCGGCGCGGGCCAAAATGTAAACGTAAGGGTAGAGCGCGGCGCTTAGGACAACGATCGCGCCTCCCATGCTGCGGATATCAGGAAACCAATAGTCTCGTGATGTTTGGAACCCAAACGTAGATCGTATCCACGTCTGAACGGGCCCCGCGTATTCAAGGAAATCGACCAGTGCATATGCTCCAACGTACGCCGGCACCGCCAAGGGCATCAACAAGGCCCACTGAATCCACCTCCGTCCCGGGAACCGATACATGGTGACAAGCCATGCGGCCCCAATCCCGATTGCGGCCGTTAGCAGCGCGACGGAAGACATAAGAAGCAGTGTATTGCGCACGTAGCGTGGCAAAACTGTATTCAGCAGATGTGGCCAAATGTTTTCGGTAGGCGTCAGGGCGAACCAAACAACAGCCGCCACTGGCGCAATGACGAGCAGAGCAATGACCACAGCGCCAACCGACCAGATGTCGATTCCACGTTTTGGCGCTTGGGTGAATAGTTGAGTCGTTTGCTCGGACATAAAAATGCGCATAATCGATGCGTCTTCAACTGTCCATAAAACTCCTTATGCTAGAATCAAAAGAAACAGGCAGAAGATCGTCATGAAAATCGCACTCCATATCGGCGCAAATTGCACAGACGACGACAAACTTTTGAAGTCGCTGCTGAAGAATGCGGATACTTTCGTGAAGGAAGGGATCAAGGTCCCTGGTCCGAGCAAGTACCGCCGAATTTTGCGAGAAACGATCCAAAACCTTGATGGTGCAAAGCCGGAAGAAGCTACCCGGCTCTACATCCAGGACGTGATCGTAGATGGTGAAGAGCCTGAGCGCCTCATTATGAGCAATTCAAACTTCATCTGTATTCCAAACCGTATTTTTGATGGCGGAACTTTCTACCCGCAGACCGAAGACAAATTGCGCGGCGTGGCAGCACTTTTCCCAGTTGTTGACTTTGAGATTTTTATTGGGCTGAGAAACCCTGCTACTTTTCTTCCAGCAGCCTTCAGCAAAAGCAAAGCGGCAACACTAGACGCGTTTCTTAAGGGGTTTCATCCAACACACATTCGGTGGTCGGATATCATTCGGCGGATCAATCATGTGATGCCAAACGCCCGCGTAACAGTCTGGTGCAATGAAGATACGCCGCTCATCTGGGCCGAACTTATTCGTGCTTTTGCTGACCTGCCGGAAACGCATCAAATCACCGGCGGATTTGACCTATTGGCAAAAATCATGGCCCCAGACGGGATGAAGCGGATGTTGGACTACATGCGCAGCCACCCTCCGAAATCGGAGGCGCATAAGCGCAAGATCATTGCCGCATTCCTAGACAAATACGCCCTCGATGAACAAATCGAAGAAACTGTGGATTTACAGGGTCTCGACGAACAAATGGTCGATGACTTGACCGAGATTTATGATCAAGACGTCGAGGTTATCAGCCAAATGTCAGGGGTTCGATTTATCGAACCCTGAACGCGCTACATTCCAAGCGCGGCTTTATACATATCCAGAACCGCTTCCTCTTCGGCGAGATCGTTCAGATCACGCTTGCGAATGGCGATCAACTTGCGCAGGACTTTGGTGTCATAACCACGCCCCTTAGCCTCTGCCATGACCTCCTTTTGGGCGTCCATGATGTCTTTCTTTTCAGCATCAAGCCGTTCGATCCGCTCCACAAATTGACGCAGTTCTTGCGCTGCAACGCTTGTTGTCGCGGAAGGTTCTGAGTTTGTGGATTCGTCTGACATCATGCGCTCCTTATTTGGTCCGCCCTTCCCTATCGACCCGCTCTAAGCCTTGCAAGCGGTGGTTTGACGCGCTAGGCGAAGCGCCGAACAAAGGAGAACGCAATGCAGTACCTGATTTGGATCGGAACGGTCATTTCCGTCATAGGTTTGGCAGGTATCATCATGAGCATTGTCCGTGTCTCCAAAGCTAAGAAAGCGAACCTGTCAGACGAAGACATGCGCGAACGGATCTCAAAAATCCTGCCGCTTAACCTCGGCTCATTGTTCTTGTCCGTTATCGGGTTGATGATGGTGATCTTGGGGATTTCGTTCAGTTAACGTCTGGACAGAAAACCTCATAAAGCCGTTCCAGAACCCGCTGTACACGGTCGTCAGCGATCTTGTAGGTCACCACCCGACCACTTTTGCTACAACTGACAAAGCCTTGCTCGCGCAACTTCATCAGTTGCCCAGAAACGTAAGACTGACTGGCGCCAAGCGTCTGTTCCAGTTCGCCGACTGTCATCTCTCCGGGAACAAGCGCGCAGAGAAGGCGGAGCCTTCCGGGATTGGACAAGGCTTTCAGGAATTGCGCCGCCTCTTCCGCAGCCGCATCCATTTGATCAAGGTGCATATCTTTCATGGGGCCAAGCTAGTTCTTTAGCTAATACATTTCAATATTGAAATGTTTTTCTTTCGATACTATCCTTTATGCAAAGGAGAATGCAATGAGCCCTGAGATCAAAGCCTTTTTCGACGAAGCCACCAATACTGTCTCCTACGTGGTTAAGGACCCCGAAGGCGCGTCATGTGCCGTTATTGATTCCGTTTTGGACTATGACCAAGCGGCAGGCCGCACCTCCACAGAGTCTGCAGACCAAATTATTCACTACATCCAAGAGTACGAATTGACACTGGCTTGGATCCTTGAAAGCCATGTGCACGCAGATCACCTTTCAGCGGCCCCCTACCTGCAAGAAAAACTCGGCGGCAAAATAGGCATTGGGGATCAAATCACGGTCATCCAAGACACCTTCGGAAAAATCTTTAACGAAGGAACCCAATTCCAACGCGACGGCTCCCAGTTTGACGCGCTCTTCTCCGAAGGCGATAGCGTACACGTCGGTCAACTGCGCGTCGACGTGCTGCACACCCCGGGCCATACACCCGCTTGCCTCACCTATGTGATCGGAGACGCCGCTTTCGTTGGTGACACGCTCTTTATGCCTGACTTTGGGACCGCTCGGTGCGACTTCCCAGGAGGGTCCGCAGAAGACCTCTATCAATCGATCCAGAAAATCTTGTCCCTACCCGACGAAACCCGAATTTTTGTCGGCCACGACTACAAAGCCCCGGGACGCGATGAGTTTGCGTGGGAAACTACTGTAGGAGAGCAAAAGGCGCTCAACGTCCACATCGGTGAAGGCCGCCCGATGGAAGATTTTGTGTCCATGCGAACAGAGCGCGACGCGAAGCTCGGAATGCCACGCCTAATTTTACCGTCTTTGCAAACGAACATGCGAGCGGGGCACATGCCGGAACCGGATGAAAGCGGCAAACGCTACTTCAAGGTCCCGATCAACGAACTATAGGATTTCTCATGCCAATTGATTGGATCAACGGGCTCATCGGTGGGGGCCTTATCGGCCTTGCCGCAGCCATCTATCTTCTTGTGAATGGGCGCATCCGGCATCGTCGGCGGTCTTGTCGATGGTTCGGGTCATCATGCTTGGAAAGAGCGCGGGGCCCTGTTGCTCGGCCTATTCTTTGTTCCCGCCATCATCGCCTTGGCGCAAGGCGGGGCGAGCACATTTGCGACGTCGAACCTCGCCATCCTTATCATCGCCGGCCTGCTCGTTGGCCTTGGAACTCGGATCGCCAACGGCTGCACCTCCGGCCACGGTGTTTGCGGGATAAGTCGACTTTCATTGCGCGGCATCGTGGCGACGGTTTTCTATATCGGCGCAGGTGGCTTAACTGTCGTCCTCTTCAAGCATATCTGGGGGATCATCTGATGCGATCACTTGTTGCATTCCTAGTCGGCGGACTGTTTGGCGCAGGCCTTTTGATCTCTGGCATGACCGACACACGCAAGGTTCAGGGTTGGCTCGACATCTTTGGCGATTGGGACCCAACGCTTGCTTTTGTGATGGGTGGCGCGATCATTCCAATGGCCATCGCTTGGCAAATGACCAAGGGCAGAACTGCCCTGCTCGGTGGTGCCTTTCCAGCGCCGTCTGACCCGCAGGTTGACCGTCGCATCGTGATTGGGTCGGTCCTGTTTGGCGCCGGTTTGGGCCTATCTGGCCTATGCCCAGGCCCTGCCATCGCCTCCCTCAGTTTCGGTGGGCTCTCCGGTTTAGTATTCGCAACGGCAATGATCGGTGGCATGGCGATGGCTCCCACCGCCAATCGCTATCTGGACGGTTCACCGCAGACCGCGTAAGGAGACGACATGGATATTCGAAGACTTTGCGACAGCTACGCCGTATCGCCTCAGATCAATCCTGAGGATGTGACCGCAATCAAAGAGGCAGGATTTGGGACGATCATTTGCAACCGTCCTGACATGGAAATTCCGCCATCTCATCACGCCGAAGTGGTAAAAGCTGCGGCTGAGAATGTCGGTTTGAATTTTGTTGAGATTCCTCTGACTCATCAGACGATGAGTGTGGAACTTGCAAAAGAGCAGCGCGCAATCATCGATGCAAGCGACGAACCTGTCTTCGCCTATTGCGCCTCTGGCACGCGGTGTTCGATTGTCTGGGCGCTTGGTCAGGCCGAGGATACGTCAGCTGATGACATTCTCAATGCGACATCAGCGGCAGGTTATGACCTCGGCGGCATGCGTCCAACTTTGGACTCGCTCAAGAAAAGCTAACTACTGGGCCGCAAGGGCCTGAGGCGCCGGAAGGGTCACGCGGAACGCTGCACCGCCCTGCCCCGGTAGATAGGTGATCCCGCCACCGAGACGGCTCATCACCTCCCGACAAATGGCTAATCCCAAGCCCGCACCGCCGGCGGTGGATTGATCCGAAACGCGTGTAAATTTTTCGAAGATCATGGCCTGCTTTGAGCGGGGGATGCCAGCACCGTTGTCGACGAAATCTACTACATGCCCTCCGCCAATTGCTTGGACCGAAATCCGTAGTTCCGGCTCTTCTACATCACAGTATTTGGCAGCATTTGTGATGAGGTTGATAAATACCTGAGCAAGTCGATCCAAATCTGTGTGCAAGGGAACATCTTCCTCTGCGTTCACCCGAATGATCCTAAGCTCTTTTTTCGAAACACCTGACGCGTCGATGGCGCGTTCAATCAACTCTGACAAACTGCCGCTTTGTTGATGCAATTCGACCTGTCCGTTTTCCAACACTGACAAGTCCAGAAGGTCATCCAAAAGTCGCGTCAATCTGATCGCTTCATTATGAATGATCCCCGCATACTTCGACCGATCTTTCGGGCCGATCTCCGTTTCGCGCAGGATTTCTGAGAAAGATCGGATAGACGTCATCGGGGTTCGCAATTCATGCGAAATCTGGCTCAAAAACGCGTCCTTTTGCTCTGATACTTCCGTCAGTTTCGCATTGGCCTCTCTCAACGCCCGCGCTGTTCTTTCTTGCTCTGCCGACTTGGCTTCCAACTGGTTTGAATATTCCAAAATTTGAGCAGCTTCGTCAGCAACCGCAATCAAATCCTCAACCGAAACGTTAGAGCCTTGCGTCAATTGACCAATCATCGCGTGCGCTGTTGCCGCCCCAACTGAGCCCGACAACTCTCTCTCAAGTCGCTCCACAAAATCAGGCGTGACGTCGGGCAGATACCCTTCTTTGCCTTGATCCATCGCAGCGGCTTGGAAAACGCTTTGCGCTTGAGTGCTCCCAAGAATCCTTTGAGACATGATCAACAGATCTTCGGCGTCGGCCGTTCCTCTGGTCCAAGTCCGTGATTGTGCTGAGTGGGCAAAAACGTCCACGAACTGCGCGCCTTGCAGCCGTTCAAGCGGTAAGGGAAAACTCATGACCGAGCCGAGGAAGAACATCGCTGAATTGAACAGCATCGACCAAAAGATACCGTGAATGAGCGGATCCAAACCTTCGATCCCGAACAAAGCCTGTGGGCGGAGCCATGCTATGCCCCACGGACCTTCTAAAAGAACCGCTGCAGACAGCACTGCGTTTTCACCGATGCTCGGCAAGAACAGCGTCCATCCCCAAACGATTAAGCCAGTGACAAGGCCCAATGCGGCTCCGACACGTGTAGCGCCTCTCCAAAAGATACCGCCAAGCATGACGGGCAGAACCTGAACAGCGCCAGAGAAGGACACCAATCCAATGGCCGCGAGCGCAGTACCGCCGCCAGACAGACGGTAATAAAGGTAGCCCAGCGCCAAAATGCCCGCGATAGACAGCCGCCTTGAAATCACTATCACACGGCGAACGTCGCCTGACTGCATGGCGCCTTCGTTGCCGCCAGACGACAGCCAAATCGGGACGACGATGTGGTTCGACACCATCGTCGCAAGGGCAATCGTCGACACAATCACCATCGATGTGGCCGAGGAGAAGCCACCTAAGAAAGAGAAAATCGCCAATCCGTTCTGCCCTTGGCTGAGCGGTAGGGTCAAAACGAACAGGTCAGGGTTTGCGCTTTCTGGCAAAAGGTCCAATCCCACGACGGCAATTGGCAGCACGAACAGACTCATCGCCATCAAGTAGAGCGGAAAAGCCCAGCTTGCGACGTGGAGGTGGCGTTCGTCCGCATTTTCAACCACCAAAACCTGAAACATTCTTGGCAGGCACAAGAAGGCAGCAGCTGACAAGAAAATCAACGTGATCCACCTCCCGCCATCTTGGTTCCACGTCGAAAGCTCCGACGCCTCGATTTGTGCGAGCATTTCAGACGGGCCACCCGCCAATCCCCAAACGACAAAGATACCTACGGCCAGCAAAGCAACCAATTTGACAACTGCTTCAACGGCCACCGCGATCACAATGCCATGGTGGCGTTCGTTGGCGTCCAAGTTTCGCGTACCAAAGACGATAGTGAAAACCGCGAGACCAATAGCAACCCAAATCGCGGTTGCGTTCAGATCTCCTAGGCTCCAACTGCTGCCATCGCTGTCAGCGAAAACGGCGAATGACAGCGTAACCGACTGAAGTTGCAAGGCGATGTAAGGCGTCGTTGCGATGACAGCCATAATCGTCACGATCATGCCGAGCTGTGTAGACTTACCAAACCTGCTCGAAATCAAATCCGCAATGGAGGTGATACGCTGAGTTTTTCCGATGCGGACCAACCGGCGCAAAATCCACCACCACCCCACCATGACCAAAGTGGGGCCGAGATAAATGGTGACAAACTCAAATCCCGATCGTGCGGCGTAACCAACTGCGCCGTAAAACGTCCATGCGGTACAGTAGATCGAGATCGAAAGCGTGTAGATCATCGGTGAGCGTAGCCAGCCATCTTCGCCTTCGGCTGCGCGTCGCTCCGCCATAAATGCCACAAGAAAGAGCAGCAAGACGTAGGCTAGCGCAACGACAACCAAAAGGTTAAAGGACAGCATCAGGAGCCACCTTCTTTTTCGATCAAATCGCTCCCGGGTTCGATCAATCTAGATACGAGCGCCGTACAAAAGATAACAAAAACCCATACTCCGAAAATGTAAAGGAGAGCCGTCGCGTTGCTGACGGCCTCTTCACCTTGTTGGCGCCACATCAATGGGATTGTCCAAAGAATACCTCCTAAAATCGGAAGCATGCGCGCCACATCTCGAAACCGACGCTGGCGATACCCCTTTCTTTCAAGAAACAGGCTTTGAGTTCGTTTGTCTGTCACGCCTCAAGAACTGCGCGAACATGATCGCGCACCTCGCTGTTTGAAAAGGGTTTTGTCATAAAATGATCAGCGCCCAATCGTTCCGCCAAATCGCGATCTTTGGTCTGCCCCCGTGCCGTCAGCATCAACACAGGCAGCCCTGCGGTTATTGGATCGGCACGTAGGTCTCGCAAGATATCAAAACCGCTCCGCCCAGGCAGCATCACATCAAGAATGATCATGTCCGGAGGCGTTGCGCGGACTTTCTCCATCGCCGTCTCGCCATCTTCATGCGTATGGACGGTGAACCCATCGCGCGACAGAATAAAGCTGATCGCTTCGATGATGTTTGGCTCATCCTCGATCAGCAGGACACGTTTGCCCATGTCACCGTTCCTCCCAAAACGTGTGGCGCCTGCCCTCCCGAAAGGCACAGCCCAGACTATTGCGACTTATGTGCGGCCTGTCAAAGCCCCTTCAAGCTGACGTCAAGACAGAGAGTTCCCGCCGCGCTGCGCAATCTGTCGCAGCGCATATCCGGCAGGTCGGGCCGACGGTTAATGGTGGCTTTGCCCCTTCGGACGGGTTTGGGATCGCCAACATGGTTGCTTTGATGATGGGCGGCTCATTCAATACCGATATCGTTTGCTCGGCCAAAGCATAACACATGAACCGTGTTTTTGGTGCGGTCGGCAAAACCACTTCCCGTTCAACCGGACGACCGGGCTGGCCAAGCGCTTCGAAAATCGGCCATTGCGGACACGCATTGCCGGCGCGTGACAAGCCAAACTCAGGCGCTATTTTCTGATACAAAATCGCACCTGAAGCATCACAGACGGTTAGCCCCATTGGCGGGTGACCCGACTCAGGGCCGAGTACAGACAGACGGCGGAACACGGCACTCAGATTGGTTTCGAACACCTCTGCTAACTCGCCCGGATGATAGTCTCGTTTCTTTGCCTCTCTCGCGAACTCAGACATTGGCATGACAGCAGCATCGCTCATCGCCTCGTCCAAATACTGCGTCAGCAGCAACGACGCAGCGCCATCCAATTCGGCCTCACCCACAACATCATCAACAGCCCGGCTGCTCGTTTCCATGCTACGAATGAGTTCATAGTTTCCCTCGACCCACTCTTCGACCAATTGCGCGGGCAAGTTTCCAATCAAGGTCTCTTGAGGCGCTTCAAGATACCCAATGAGGCTCTCGCTGTTTCCAGCCAACCGAACAGCGTCGTCGTGAATGTTCTTGTGAAAGCGGTTCTGCCAGTCAGCGTCCAACTTTTCGTCGCTAGTGAGGATAGAGGCGGTCGATCGGATCGACGTCACCGATGAGATCACAGAATGCAACGACGCCGCCAGCGCCGGATCGTGTGACATCCGATCCGACAACTCTTGAACTTTTGCCTCAAGGTTTGTGATCCGGCGTGTTTGTTCGCAGATCAACTCCGCCCACCCCGGAAATCTGGAAGCTAGGTCTTCCGCGCGATCAATCTCGGCTTTGCTTTTGGCGTGAACCGCCGCCGCCTGCATTTGTTCAAGAACCTCGCGATCGGCACCGTCCATCAGTAGTGCTGCTTCGACATCGAGTGAGCGAGCAATGTCACCTAGAAGTCGTCCCGCGATTCTGCGGCGGTTGTGTTCGATTAGGTTCAAATACGAGGCCGAAATTCCGACAGATTGAGCTAAATCAGCCTGCCGCAGCCCCAAATCAATACGGCGTTCGCGTATCCGAGACCCCGTCTTTGCTTCGCTCGCAACCGACATTTCCTTAAACCTTTTCAAACCGTTTCTGCACTTGCGAAGGCAGCAATTTACAGTGCACAATTGCATTCTGTGCATTACTTTACAAAAAAGTCCAGCATTTGTAGGCATCAACTGTGCAAACACACAATCGAAAACCATGATCAGCGCAGTGCTGTAAAGCGCAATTCGTACGCGGGCGGGGAGGCTCGCGTCGAGACAAACCCTAAGGGAGGATATTAATGTCCAATAACAACGTAACACGTCGTGGCGTGCTGAAGTCCGGTACCATCGCTGGTGCGGGCCTTGCAGTTCCCACGATCTTTACTGCGTCAGCCGCGAGAGCTTACACAAACGAGCCTGGCGCTGGTTCCGTAAAAATCGGCTTTAACGTACCGCAAACTGGTCCTTACGCCGAAGAAGGTCTAGACGAACTGCGTGCGCAGGAACTCGCTGTTGAGCACCTCAACGGCATGGGTGACGGCGGTATGCTGAACACCTTCTCTGAAAAGAACCTCGACGGCACAGGTATTCTGGGCCGCAAGGTTGAGTTCGTGACAGGTGACACACAGACGAAATCTGACGTTGCTCGTGCATCCGCCCAGCAGATGATCGAACGCGAAGGCGTGATCATGGTGAACGGTGGCTCATCCTCTGGTGTGGCTGTTGCTGTTCAGGCGCTTTGCCAAGAAGCTGGCATCATCTTTATGGCTGGCCTGACACACTCCAACGACACCACTGGTAAAGACCGCAAAGCAAACGGTTTCCGCCACTTCTTCAACAGCTACATGTCCGGTGCGGCATTGGCGCCTGTGTTGAAGAACGCTTACGGTGATCAGCGTCGCGCATACCACCTGACTGCTGACTACAACTGGGGTTACACAACTCAGGAAGCTGTTCAGACATCCACAGAAGCGATGGGCTGGGAAACAGTTGAGACTGTGCTGACACCTGTTGGCGCTGGTGACTTCAACAGCTACATCACACCTGTTTTGAACTCCGGCGCAGACGTTCTGGTTCTGAACCACTACGGTGGTGACATGGTGAACTCGCTGACACAGGCGATCCAGGCTGGTATCCGTGACCGTGTGGTCGACGGCACTCAGATGGAAATCGTGGTTCCGCTTTACTCTGAATTGATGGCAGCCGGTGCTGGCCAGAACATTCAGGGTATCCTTGGCTCCATGAACTGGAACTGGCAGCTTGAAGATGCTGGTACTGCCGCCTTCACCAAATCCTTCGGTGAAAAGTATGGCCGTCCACCATCAAACGCAGCGCACACATGCTACGTACAGACCCTGCTCTATGCGGATGCTGTGACACGCGCAGGCACATTCGATCCATGTGGCGTTGCTGAAGCCCTCGAAGACTTCGAATTCGACGGCATGGGCAACGGTCCAACCACATACCGTGGCGCAGATCACCAGTGCTTCAAAGACGTTCTTGTTGTGAAGGGTAAAGAGAACCCATCCAACCAGTACGACACGCTGGAAATCGTGGAAGTTACACCACGTGCACAGGTCGAATACGCACCTGATCACCCATCCTTCGGTGGCGCAGACGCGACACTCGGTGAGTGTAACTCAGGCGCCTAAGGGCGACATAAAAAACGATTGGCGTCCCCTTTTTGCGGGGCGCCAATGCCGGACACCGGCAAAACTGACCCATGTCATCTGAGGGAACACGAGCATGGAAGAGATTATTCAACAGGTCGTCAATGGGCTAGATCGCGGTTCTGCATACGCGCTGATCGCCCTTGGTCTGACACTCATTTTTGGCACACTCGGTGTCGTCAACTTCGCCCACGGCGCGCTCTTTATGATTGGCGCTTTTGTCGCCGTTTTGATGAGCGATGTTTTGGGCGATATTCGCGAGATTGGCAGTGCCGATGACTTCTTCAAGCTCGTTCAGGTGGTGGAGGACCCCACCCAAACCGACTTCTTAGGACGACCGCTGGCGGTCGAGACATCCTATTGGGTGATCTGGTTTGGAGAAAGCTTCGGCAACTGGCTGTCTGATTGGGCGGTTCCGATTGCCGTACTTGTCTCAATCCCGATCATGATCTTCATTGGTTGGGCAATGGAACGTGGCCTCATCCGTCACTTCTACCATCGCCCACACGCAGACCAAATCCTTGTGACCTTTGGTTTGGCAATCGTTCTGGGCGACCTCATCCGCGCTATGTACGGCGCAAACCCTATCCAGACACCGATGCCTGAGGCCTTGAACGGCCCCGTAGATCTCGGTGTCTACCTCGGATACGAGGCCTCAACGATCACCTATAGCGCATGGCGTATCGTCTACTTCTTCTTCTCTATGTTCATCATTGCAGGCGTGTTCGCGTTCCTTCAGTTCACGACCTTCGGCATGGTGGTTCGGGCTGGCATGGCTGACCGCGAAACAGTTGGGCTTTTGGGCATCGACATCAACCGCTACTTCACGATGATGTTTGGTTTGGCCGCGGCCGTGGCTGGTGTGGCCGGCGTGATGTTCGCACCGATCCAGGCGCCGAGCTACAACCTCGGCATGGAATACCTTGTGCCCTGCTTTGTTGTGGTTGTTGTCGGTGGCATGGGCTCACTTGGCGGCGCCGTGCTTGCGGGCTTCCTGCTGGGTATCGTGCAGAGTTTTGCTTCGCTCCCAACCTGGAAAAACAACCTTGTTGAGTGGCTTGGTCTCGACGACTCGAACCTGATCGCGAACTTGATCATCGGTGTCGACCAAATCGCCATCTACCTCATCGCCATCATTATTTTGCTGACGCGTCCGCGTGGTCTTATGGGCCGCAAAGGCGTGATGGAGGACTGATCCCGTGCTTGGATTGAACAAGAAAGACTTCGGATTACTCTGCCTTGTCACCTTTATGGCCGCGGCAGCACCAATCCTACTTAACCCCTTCCCTGAAACCAGCACGCTGAGCTTCTTGAACGCAGGCTATCCTGCTCTGATGCAGCTCTTTGCGATCTTCGGGATTGTCCTAATCGGCTTTAACATCCTGTTCGGGCTAACAGGCTACCTGTCTTTCGGACACGCCGCCTTTATCGGGATCGGCAGCTACACTGCGATGTGGATGTATAAGCTACTGAACTTCAACGTCATCATCTCCATCCCAATGGCGATGTTTGTCACAGGTATCTTTGCGGTGCTGATCGGTTGGATCTGTCTTCGTAGAACTGGTATCTACTTCTCGATCTTAACGCTTGCGTTCGCTGAAATGGCCTATCGTCTCAGCTATTCTGTGCTGACACCAATCACAGGTGGTGAGACCAATCTCTCCCCTGACCCAATCAACGATCCTATGATCCTGAAAGGTGAAAACGGACTGACTGTCCCTCACTTCTTTGGCTTCGACCTTAATGCGAAATACGTCGCCGATGTCGGGAATTGGTCTTTTACATTTGAGGCTGGTTACTACCTTTGTGCGCTTGTTCTGGTCCTGAGCTTCTATTTGTCGATCCGCGTCTTCCGGTCACCGTTCGGCATGATGCTTCGCGCGATCAAAGCAAACAACCACCGCATGGGCTACACGGGCTTGAACCCCAAGCCCTATATGCTGGCTGCCTTTGTGATTTCCGGCCTCTACGCGGGATTGGGCGGCGGCCTCTTGGTTGCAATGGATGCTCAGGCAGGTGCGGAACGGATGTTCTGGACCGAGAGCGGTACGATCGTGATCATGTCGATCCTTGGCGGCGCGGGAACCCTATTGGGTCCGATCTTGGGCGCAGGCGCGATCAAATATATGGAGAAGATCTTGTCCTCCATCAGTGAATCGCAGCTGCATTCGTGGCTATCGATCTTGCCCGATGGGTTGGAAGACTTCCTCGTCTATATCCTCGCAAACTTCTTTGTCGGACATGCGTGGCACCTGACACTTGGCCTCGTGTTCATGTTGGTCGTGATCTTCGTACCCGGCGGATTGGTTGAACTTGGTCAGCGTGTCGCGTCGCGGTTCCGCCGTAAAGGGTCAGAGGATGCTCTGGTCAGCAAAGAAACACCTGCGGAATAAGGAGAAAATTCATGGCTATTCTTCAGGTCAAAGGCATCAACAAACGCTTCGGTGGTTTGCAAGCGTTGGGCGACGTAAACCTTAGCGTGGAAGAGAACTCGGTCCATGCAATCATTGGTCCGAATGGTGCGGGTAAGTCGACATTACTCAACGTGCTGGTCGGGAAACTCATCCCTGACAGCGGATCGGTGATGTTTGACGGCCAATCCGTTCTTGGCCGCAAACCGCATGAGATCAATCAACTTGGGATCAGTCGCGTCTTCCAAACACCAGAGATTTTTGGCGACTTGACCGTTTTTGAAAACGTTATGATACCCTGCTTTGCTAAACGCGACGGGGCGTTCAAAATGAACGGTATCGGGGATGTCAAAAAGGAAAAGGACATCTTGGAACAGGCCGAGGCTATTCTGGACGATGTGAGCATGTTGGATAAGCGTCACATGCATTCCGCGAGTCTTTCGCGCGGCGACAAACGCCGCCTCGAAATGGCGATGTGTTTGGTTCAAGAACCGCGACTCCTGCTTCTGGACGAACCAACCGCAGGTATGGCGCGCGCAGATACCAACAACACGATCGATCTGCTCAAAGAGATTCACGAGAAGCGCGATATCACTATGGCGATTATCGAACACGACATGCACGTTGTGTTTTCCCTTGCAGAACGGATCACTGTTTTGGCGCAAGGCACACCGTTGGTGGAAGAGACACCGGAAAACATTAAGGGCCACCCGAAAGTACGCGAAGCCTATCTGGGCGAGGCACAAGTTTAAGGCGCAAATTTCTTGAAAAAGAAATTTGTCAAAACTCTTCAGAAAGAGTTTTGCCGCAGCCGCAAAGGAAAGACAGATGAACGCACCGTTCAATAAGAACCAGAACAATGCCACCACTCACCCCGCCTACCTCAGTGTTTGGGAAATTGAGGCGTATTACGGCGAAAGCTACATTGTTCAAAACATCAGCTTCAATATCCACGAAGGCGAAATTCTTGCGCTTTTGGGTCGTAACGGGGCTGGTAAGACCTCTACTCTGCGCACAATTGCGCGGATGGAGGATCCACAACTGAAGCATGGTGAAATTTGGCTGGATCACCAACCGCTTCACAACATGCGCAGCCACGAAGCCGCAAAAGCGGGTATCGCGCTGGTTCCAGAAGATCGACGCATCATTCCTGGGCTAACAGTTGAAGAGAACATTCAACTCGCGCAAATTACACCTCCCATCGGTTGGTCCCTAGACCGCATCTATGATCTGTTCCCACGCCTCGGTGAACGCCGGAGGCAGGAAGGTGTGACGCTTTCCGGTGGTGAACAGCAAATGCTATCCATTGCGCGCGCACTGGCTCGTGACATCAAAGTTCTGCTTTTGGACGAACCGTACGAAGGTTTGGCACCGGTCATCGTTCAGGAAATTGCAAAAACCCTCAACATCATTCGCGATCAGGGCATCACCACAGTGATCGTAGAACAGAACGCCGTTGCCGCTTTGAAATTGGCAGATCGGGCGGTGATCTTGGACACCGGGACAGTCGTTTATGACGGTTCTGCCAAGGAAGTTCTGGAAGACGAACAGCTCAGAGCGAAGTATCTAGCTATTTAAAGACCTGAAAACGCACCAAGTTCATCCGCGCTTGGTGCTTTTCACACCTTGCCCCTTTTACTATACGTCTGTCGGAGTTACGTTACGTGACAACGTAAAAAGACAATTGGGCAAGGGACCAAGGCGGAACATGGGCAACAAATCCACACGCGACAGTGACGTCAGCTTTATTCAAGCGCTCGCAGAAGTATTGCGCGAAAATGACCTGACAGAAGTTCAGGTTAAGCGTGAATACGGCGAAGCAGACAGTTTGAATGTTCGGGTCAGCCGTCAGCAACAACAAACCGTGTTCCAAGCAGCAGCACCTGCCGCCGTGGCAGCACCAATAGCAGCGGCGCCTGCCGCCGAAACACCAGCAGCCGCCCCTGCCCCGGCTGCAGGCGCATCTGACGATCCCGCGTCTCACCCAGGTGCTGTGACCTCACCCATGGTTGGCACGGTCTATATGTCGCCAGAACCGGGCGCTGCGGCTTTCATCTCCGCAGGTGCAACAGTTTCCGAAGGCGACACGCTTTTGATCATCGAAGCGATGAAAACCATGAACCACATCCCTGCCCCGCGCTCAGGCACGATCAAGCGGATATTGGTTGAAGACGCCTCGCCCGTCGAATTTGGCGCGCCATTGGTCATCATCGAATAGGCGCAGCAGATGTTCGATAAAGTTCTGATTGCAAACCGGGGCGAAATCGCGCTCCGCGTCGTGCGAGCTTGCCGAGAAATGGGCATCAAATCCGTCGCCGTCCACTCGACGGCGGATGCAGATGCGATGCACGTTCGCATGGCGGATGAGGCCATCTGCATTGGCCCACCCTCGTCCACTGACAGCTACCTCTCCTTCCCGGCTGTTATCTCAGCCTGCGAAGTGACTGGCGCTCAAGCGATTCACCCCGGCTATGGGTTCTTGTCCGAAAACGCGAACTTCGTTCAAGTCGTCGAAGATCACGGCATTACCTTCATTGGCCCAACTGCAGAACATATCCGCGTCATGGGCGACAAAATCACTGCCAAAGACACGATGAAACAGCTTGGCGTGCCTTGCGTTCCCGGGTCTGACGGTGGTGTTGATACGTTGGCCGACGCAAAGCGTATCGGCGAAGAGATCGGCTATCCAGTGATCATTAAAGCGACCGCAGGTGGCGGCGGCCGTGGGATGAAAGTCGCTCAGACCGCAGACGACATGGAACAAGCATTCCATTCCGCCCGCGCAGAAGGCAAAGCGGCCTTTGGCAATGATGAAGTCTATATCGAGAAATACCTGACCACTCCGCGTCATATCGAGATTCAGGTCTTTGGCGATGGAAAAGGCAATGCCGTCCACTTGGGTGAACGAGACTGTTCCCTTCAGCGTCGTCACCAGAAGGTGTTTGAGGAGGCCCCCGGCCCCTGTATCACACCTGAGCTTCGCGAAAAGATCGGTAAAGTTTGCGCGGATGCTGTGGCAAAGATCAACTACATCGGCGCTGGCACCATCGAATTTCTGTTCGAAAACGATGAGTTCTATTTCATCGAGATGAACACACGTTTGCAGGTGGAACACCCTGTCACCGAAGGCATCTTTGGCGTCGATTTGGTGCGCGAGCAAATTCGCGTGGCCTCTGGCTTGCCAATGTCGTTCGGCCAAGACGATCTGAAGATAAACGGCCACAGCATCGAAGTGCGGATCAATGCGGAGCGCCTGCCAAACTTTGCACCATGTCCCGGTACAATCACTCAATACCACGCACCCGGCGGCCTTGGTGTGCGGATGGATAGCGCTCTCTATGATGGCTACCGCATCCCGCCCTACTACGACAGCTTGATCGGTAAGCTGATCGTGCATGGGCGCGACCGTCCAGAAGCATTGGCGCGTCTGGCGCGTGCACTCGGCGAATTGATCGTTGATGGCGTCGATACGACCGTACCCTTGTTCCATGCGCTTTTGAACGAAGACGCGGTGCTCACAGGCGATTACAACATCCACTGGCTCGAACACTGGTTGGAAGACAATCTGAACTGAAGATGCGTGACGAGGACCCGCCCCTAACGCCTCAGCTTCTATTGCAAGCCTACCGCGTTGGGGTATTTCCTATGTCCGAAAGCCGCGACGACCCAGGCGTGTTTTGGGTCGACCCACGGATGCGGGGCGTCTTTCCACTCGACGGGTTTCGTGCCTCAAGAAGCCTGCAAAAGACGCTGAGAAAAGGGCACTTTTCGGCCACGGCTAACATGGCATTTCGAGACGTTGTTGTGGGATGCGCGGACCGTTCAGAGACGTGGATCAACGGCACCATCTTCGATCTCTATCTGCAGCTACATCAGATGGGCCACGCGCATTCAGTGGAGGTTTGGGAGAATGAAGAACTTGTCGGCGGTGTCTATGGCGTTACAATGGGCGCTGCGTTCTTCGGCGAAAGCATGTATTCGACCGCAACAGACGCTTCTAAAGCCGCTCTGTTTTTCCTCATGGATCGCTTGAAAACACAAGGCTTTCGCCTTTTTGACACCCAGTTCATTACGCCGCATTTGAGCAGCCTCGGTGCCATTGAAATCACAAGAGCGGACTATCATCTGCAACTCGATATTGCCGTAGAGCAAATCGCGACGTTCGGACCTGCAGGGCCTCTGCCCAGCGCTCAGGACGCGCTACAGCGCAGAGCCCAGATATCGTAACGCGGGTGGTCCATCGCGTGTAGCGCGGGCGCTGAGGCGATGAGCCAGCCCTCAAAGGCCGGGGAGATATTGTCGCTATAGTAAACCGTTATTCGCGCGTAAGCATCACCCGTCGGATTAACGCGTGGTACGCGGCAATCTTCCAATGTAATATTCAATCGGCCCACCTGCTCTGATTGACCAATACGCAGGTCTAGATCGCTAACTTCGCCAGTTACTTTATCAAGAACGCGGAGTTCGCCGCCGACACCTTCCAAGGCAACTTGCGCGAGCGCATCGCTTGCGCTGAAAGCCAACAAAAGACAAACGATCGCAGTCTTCATTATTCGCCTTCACCCGTGACGAATTTCAAAAGCAATGAAATGAGGCTAACTGCGCCTTGCGTGTCCAAGATTTCTTCACCTTCGGCAAAGGTGTCGAATGACCCGCCGGGGACGATCTCGATAAAGTTGCCACCTAAAATCCCTTCTGACGCAACAACCGCGGCACTGTCATTTGGAATTTCAATGCCGCGTTCGATGGCAAGCTTTACATCACCTCGGTAGGTCTCCTGGTTGAGGTCGATGCCAGAGATCGAACCGATCTTCACACCTGCCAAACGCACGTCAGTGCCGACCGAAATGCCCTCAACTGATCGGAAGCTTGCGGTCAAATCATAAGTGCGCCCTAACCCGCCAACGCCAGCGACCTGCGTCACATAGAAGAAAAAGCCAGCGGCGGCGGCTAGAACAATGGCCCCCATGGCCACCTCTGCGCCATTCTCCCGCATTATTCTGGCGTCCACGCCTCGTAATCGGAGCGTGCCGCAGGCGTCGCCTGACGCAAAGACCCGGCAGGCGCATAGGCTGCCATGGTGCCTGTCAGGTTCTCTTCATGTGGCTGTTCCCAGTCTTTGCGCACCAATGGCCGTTCCGTTGGCGGCTCGTCCCACGTCCGATGAAGCCAGCCGTGCCATTCAGGGCTGATGCGGGAGGCCTCAATCTCACCATTGTAAATGACCCAGCGTTTGCTGTCGTCCGCATTGCGGTAAAAGATGTTACCAACTTCGTCCTCACCAACCTCTTCACCCTTGCGCCAGGTCCAAAACTGGGTGCCAAAAGTCTGACCATTCCACCAGGTAAAAATGCGTTTGATGAAGTTCGCCATTGCGTCGATCCGCTCCAAAATCTCTTGGTACTGTCTTGCAGCAAACCGCTAAAAAGGTCCAGAGCGGAGATCGGCGTTGGCGGAAAACCCTAACGACTGACGCGCGCAGTAACTTCGATCTCGATCTTCATTTCGGGGTTTTGAAGATCAGCAAAAATCATTGTCGCTGCGGGCAGCGCTTTCGCGAAAGCCCTTGACGTGATCGGCCAACATTCTGGCCAATCGTCCTTGTCGGGCACGATGTAGTTAACGCGAACAACATCATCTAAGCTACTCTCCGCCTCTTTAAGCGCCCGTTCAATCGTATTCAGAGCGTTTCGACACTGATCCGCAACACTGTCTGGCATGACCATCGTGTCGTAGTCATACCCCGTCGTTCCTGCAACAAAGACCCAACCATCGGCAACGACTGCGCGGCTATAGCCAATCTGCTTTTCGAAGGGCGATCCAGTAGAAATGCGCCTCACGGTCATTGCATGTTCTCATAGAAAGTCAGTTTGTTCCCAAAGGGGTCAGTAAGCGTAAGATCCCATTCGCCCCACTCTTGCTTCTGCGGCGCACCCGGGCGCAGAAACGCATATCGGCGCGATGCAATGTCATCATAAAACGCATGAATGCCATCAACGGCCAAACGCACGCGTGTTCCCGGCGTTGTGTCACCATGGTGTTCTGAAAGATGAAGCTCAAAATCGTCTCGAACCAAGCCGAGATAGAGCGGCATATTTGCCCCGAACCTGTGTTCGAATTGAACTTTGAATTGAAGCCAATCCACGTAAAACTCCCGCGCCTTCCCCTCATCAAACATGCGTAAGATGGGGGTTGCGCGGCCTAAGCGCATCAGCTTGCTGTCGCGCTTTCTTTGGTTTTCGTATCGTCGTGGATCATCAGCGGAGCGGTGTCTGAGGTCACAGCCTCTTCATTCACGACCACTTCTGAAACGCTATCCATGCCCGGCAGATCGAACATCGTATCAAGCAGGATATCTTCTAGAATAGAGCGCAATCCACGTGCACCTGTCTTACGCTCAATCGCGCGTCCAGCGATGGCGCGCAAGGCGTCGTCGGTGAAGGTCAGTTTGGTATCTTCTAGCTCAAACAAACGCTGATATTGCTTCACCAGCGCGTTCTTCGGCTGCGTCAGGATCGTTACCAAAGCGTCTTCATCCAGATCGGTCAGCGTAGCAATAACTGGCAAACGTCCAACAAATTCGGGGATCAAACCAAACTTCAACAAATCTTCTGGTTCAAGGTCGGTAAAGATCTCCCCGATCCCGCGATCGTCTTCTTCGCGCACATCCGCACCGAAGCCCATTGCAGAGCCTTTGCCGCGTTGACCAATGATTTTGTCCAGACCCGCAAACGCCCCGCCACAGATGAATAGGATGTTCGTCGTATCGACTTGCAGGAATTCTTGCTGAGGATGCTTGCGCCCACCTTGCGGTGGCACAGAGGCAACTGTGCCCTCCATAATCTTCAACAGCGCTTGCTGCACACCCTCACCTGACACATCACGAGTGATCGACGGATTGTCAGACTTGCGCGTGATCTTATCGACCTCGTCAATATAGACGATGCCACGCTGCGCGCGTTCGACATTGTATTCGGAGGCTTGGAGCAGTTTTAGGATAATATTCTCGACATCTTCGCCCACATAACCGGCCTCGGTCAGTGTGGTCGCATCCGCCATTGTGAACGGCACGTCCAAAATGCGGGCCAGCGTCTGCGCCAACAACGTCTTACCGCAGCCCGTTGGGCCAATCAGCATGATGTTTGATTTCGCCAGCTCAATGTCGGACTTCTCAGAATGGTTAAGGCGTTTATAGTGGTTATGCACCGCAACTGACAAAACGCGCTTTGCGTGCATCTGTCCGATCACGTAGTCATCCAAAACGCCGCAAATTTCGGTTGGCGTCGGCACACCTTCGCCTGCTTTCAGACCAGCGGATTTCGTCTCTTCACGAATGATGTCCATGCAAAGCTCAACGCATTCATCGCAGATGAACACGGTCGGACCAGCGATCAGCTTTCGCACCTCATGCTGGCTCTTACCGCAGAAGCTACAATAAAGCGTGTTTTTGCTATCGTTACCGGAGTTATTTGCCATCACATGATCCCTGACGATCGCCTCAAAAAAACAAACGGACTGCCCTATTAGGTCAACCTTAGGACAGCCCGCAAAGGTCTACAATGTCAAAATGACCACTTTAAGGTCACTTTGCGTTAGTCATCGGACTTAGGACGGTTCTCGACGATTTCGTCGATATGGCCCCATTCTTTTGCCTCTTCGGGTGTCATCCACTTGTCGCGGTCCAAAGCTTTTTCGACTTCTTTCTTAGTTTGACCGGTATGTTTCATATAAAGCTTATACATCCTTTCTCTAGTCTGCTCGATGTGATTGGCGCGGATCAAAATATCAGACGCCATACCCTGCGCACCACCGGATGGCTGGTGAACCATGACTTCAGAATTGGGTAGCGCGAAACGTAGACCCTTTTCACCACCAACAGCGATTACGGACCCCATGGAGGCTGCCATACCGCAAATCAGCGTGCTCACCTTCGGGCGGATGTACTGCATCGTGTCATAGATGCTCATGCCCGAATGAACAGCGCCACCTGGGCTGTTGATATACATCGAAATTTCCTTCTTGGGGTTTTCGGCTTCAAGGTGAAGAAGCTGCGCCACAATCAATTGGCTCATCCCATCGTGAATGGGTCCGTTAACGAAAACGATCCGTTCTTTCAGTAGGCGCGAGAAGATGTCGTAAGCGCGCTCGCCGCGGGCTGTTTGCTCAACAACCATTGGCACAAGGTTCATATATGTTTCGACGGGATCTTGCATTTTCATTGCCTCAATTGGGGGACGCAGGCGTCCTTACAACATTTTTCCTGACAGAGTCTTAGTGGTGACCTGCAGAGGCTTCAAGTGCGGCACATTCAGCCTGCATCGCACTTTCCTCGATATATAGGCCGACTTGACAAGAGTGTAAGTCACCACTTACGGTAAGTCATGGATTACGAAGATGCAATAGCAGCTTTAGCCGACCCTTCTCGCCGCGCAATCGTGGAAAGCCTGCGCACTGGCGCCCGACCAGTTGGCGAGATTGCAGATGGGCTACCCATCTCACGACCAGCCGTCAGCCAGCACCTCCGTGTTCTAACAGATGCCGGATTGCTGACATGCGCCAGCAGTGGAACCAAGCGCCTCTACGCTATTTCTCCAGAAGGTGTTGATGCATTGCGGCGTTACCTCGACAGCCTGTGGGGCGACGCGCTGGCATGTTTTTCTGAAGCTGCTCAGTCGAAAAAGGAACAGTTATGACCCAACCCATTGAAAAGACTTTGAATGTGCCATTGAGACCAAAGCAAGCTTTTGATCTCTTTACAAAAAACCTGGATAAATGGTGGCCTCTCGACAGCCACTCCCTATCTGCGGGCGATGGCGAACTTCCAAAGTCCGTCGACGTAGAAACGCGCGAAGGCGGCTATATCACAGAGACGAAACATGACGGCACGACAGGCCGATGGGCCACCATTACAAAGTGGGACGAAGGCCGCGCTTTAGGCGTCAGCTGGTATGTTGGCCGTTCCGAAGGTGAAGCAACAGATTTAGAAGTGATCTTCATTCCGACGAACACCGGAACCCGTATTGAGCTGACCCATTCCGGATTTGACCGTTTGGGTGATGCGGCAACCGCAACTGCTGGCAATTACCAAACCGGTTGGGACTTCGTTTTGGCGGAGTGTTTTGGTCGCTATTGTCTGACAAACTTCGTCGCAACACCATCCGCTTGACCGAAATCACTGGCGGCTTAAGTCGCCAAAAATGATTGAGTTTCCTCCGAGCAGAGCCACCGCTTTAGACCGGCTAAAATCTTTCGCCCCGAAAGCCGGGGCAAGCTATGCACGACTCCGAAATTTTGACCTAACCAACCATCCTCATGTTTCCGCCCTGTCGTCATACCTGACCCATCGCGTGATTTCGGAAGAGGAAGTGCTGATCGAAGTGCTTCGGCACCACACCGCCAAGGACGCAGAAAAGTTTATCCAAGAGGTTTGCTGGCGCACCTATTGGAAAGGTGTTTTGGAGCGCCGTCCTGCCCTTTGGGACCGCTACAAAGCGGACCTGAACGCGTCGTGGAACCAGATTCAAACGCAATCCGGTTTACGATCGGAGTGGGAAGACGCTTGCCTTGGACGTACCGGCATCGACGCCTTTGATCATTGGGCGAACGAATTGGTTGAAACAAGCTATTTGCACAACCACGCGCGTATGTGGTTCGCATCAATCTGGATATTTACGCTGAGGCTGCCGTGGACTCTGGGTGCCGACTTTTTCATGCGGCATTTGCTAGATGCTGACGCTGCATCAAACACTTTGTCATGGCGCTGGGTCGCCGGATTGCAAACAGCAGGGAAGACTTACCTCGCGCGGCCTGACAACATTGCAAAGTACACTCAGAATCGTTTTAACCCTAGGGGTTTGGCGCAATTCGCGGCTCCGCTCGATGATCCCAATTTACCGCCACTCGGTCCTGCACCAACTGGCTCTAGCGAAGGTTTCGACGGATTTGCTATACATATCAGCGACCTATCAACAGATACTCTTGCGCCACTTAAGTGTCCGATCGCGGTTTTGGTTCCGAGTTCGACTGAAAGCATCTTGGAACCCTCAGGGTTGCAGCAAGACTTCAAAACCGCACTTGCGAATGATGCTTGCAGACGCTTAGCAACACTCGGCGAAACGCCGACTTTGGTAAATTCAGCAGATCAGTTGAACGATTGGGTGGCTTCTCATTCCATTCACCGCCTCGGATTTCATCATCTCACAATTGGCCCGTCCCACGATCACATTTCGCCTTGGCTGAATGCGATCGAAACGGCCGGAGTATCTCTCCAACCGCAGGTTCGAGACTACGATAGCATAGGCTGGTCCGCCGCAACCGCAGGGTTCTTCAAGTTCAAATCCATCATCCCTCGATTGCTCGACGGACTACGGCAGCCTTCTCTGATTTAGAATCAGTGGATCCGACCGTCTACAATTCGCGAACAAATAACTCTCCGTTAATACGGAAAGGCTCAAAACGAGAACAAAACCAGTAAAATCAACGGTTTTCGCCGCGCTCTTGCCACATTTCACGCCCTTCGCCACAAAATAACCTTGGCTTCCGCATTGATGCCGCAGGCCTCTCCCAATGGTGCCATCACGACCCGTTAACCCTGTTTGTGGGTGGGCGCAGTCAAATGAAGAAGCGCATTCCCATTCTAAAACCGAATTTGGGTCGAGAATGCAGCGCACGATGCTTTCATATTCAGAAATCTCTCAGTCAAAATTGGCTGCAATCCGGCTGCGCATTTCCCAACAATTGAACTCGGGAGGCTTTAATGCCTAACGGGACGGTTAGCGGCACCTCTGGAGACGACCTGATCGATGCCAGCTATGTTGGCGATCCCGAGGGTGATTTTGTCGACAACGGTGATAACACCGGCCCCGGTGGGCCCGACGACGACACAATCGAAGCGGGCGCGGGCAATGATGAAGTCTATGGCGGACTTGGCGACGACAGCATATCCGGTGGCGAAGGTGCTGACACAATCTTTGGTGGTGATGGCAACGATTTCCTAGAAACCGGCTTCGGCGATGACGGCGATACCATTGACGGTGGTGACGGCGACGATACCATTCTGGATACCGGTTCAACCTTATCCAATGACACTTTCGACGGCGGGGCCGGTAACGACCAGATCCTCGGCGCCGAAGGTAACGACACGATCATCGGCGGCACTGGCCAAGATGGCATGGACGGTGGTGGTGGCGACGACGTTTTCATTCTGGAGGACGGGTATAGTGACACCGGCGTTCCAAGCAGCGATGTTATCTTTGGAGGCGACTCCGACGAAACAGTTGGCGATATTCTTGATGCGACCGCAGTTACGGAGGACTCCGTTCTAACGTTTGGCGGCGGAGTTGGGTCGTCTGATCCCGGCGATCCGGGTGATCCAGGTGACCCCGATCCACCACCTGATCCCCCGCCTGACCCTCCACCGGACCCGCCGCCGGATCCTCCACCCGATCCGCCGCCGGATCCACCTCCAGACCCGCCGCCTGATCCCGATCCGGACCCAGACCCCGGGACCGGCGGAACTGGTGGCGACCATTTGCTGGAGACCGGTGCGAATTCGGCAGAACTGACCGGCATTGAACAATATAACCTCGGTTCCGGGGACGATTTGGTTATCGACAACAGCGATGGCCACAGCGTCCACATGGGCGACGGCGATGATACGTTCCAGATTTCGGACGATTTCGGGAATGATACGATCGTTGGCGGCAACGGTGGTGAGACTATTGGCGACACCATAGATGGTGCGGCGCTTACTCAAGATGTTACGGTCACTTTCACCTCCGAAGGGGCTGGAACTCTCTCCAACGGAACTGACACGGCAACGTTCTCCGAGATTGAGAATATCACGACCGGCAGTGGTAACGACACTATCACTGCAAGCAGCGGTAGCAGCACCTTCGCAACAGGCGATGGCGACGATCAGATTTCTACCGGCCAAGGCTCTGATACCGTCGACGCTGGCGCCGGTAACGATACGATCTTTGCAAACGAAGGCGACAGTATCTCTGCTGGCTCCGGCGATGACATCATCGATATCGATGATTTGGGTGAGTCGACCAACGGAACAATCACGATTGATGGCGGTTCCGGCGATGAGACAATAGGCGACACCCTCGCACTTGGTGGTATCGCCGATATGTCTACGTTGTCGACAACAGATGACGGCACAGGCAGCCTATCTGGTTCAGTCACTTTGTTCGACGGTACGATTGTCAATTTCTCGGAGATTGAGAACGTCATTTGCTTCACCCCCGGCGCGATGATTGCGACACCAAATGGCGCAAGAGACATCGCGGACCTGCGCGTTGGGGATTTGGTGATCACACGCGATCATGGCCTCCAGCCGATCCGTTGGATTCAAAACAGAACTGTCCACGCCATTAGCAAGTTCGCCCCGATCCGCATTCGCCCCGGCGTGATCACAGGCCTACAAAAGGATTTGTTGGTCTCCCCCCAGCATCGGATGCTGTTTCAGGGCTATCGCGCTGAACTTCTGTTCGGTGAGTCCGAAGTTCTTGTTGCTGCGAAACACCTCGTCGACGGGAAAGCCGTCACGCAAGATGAGGGTGGCCATGTGACCTACATCCACATGATGTTTGACCAGCATGAAATCGTCTATGCTGACGGGGCAGCCACCGAAAGTTTCCATCCCGGCGCGCAGGGCGTGGGTGCAGTCACCGATGCCGCCCGCGAGGAGCTGTTCACCTTGTTCCCCGACCTTCGCGCGGACTTAAAGGGCTATGGCGACACGGCACGCCGGTGCCTCAAAAAGCATGAAACAAAGTTGCTAAATATCTAGGACAGCCACTTTCGGTAATCGCTCACTAACAAATGCGTCGGTGCCACGTCTTCCTCGATCTCGGCAAATCGACCGATGGGTTCTCTGAAGATATTGTCGGTTTCGTCGTCATTGACCGTCGAGACTTCGCCGATCAACACATCGCCACCTTCACCCCAGAACGCGTGCCAATCACCCGGCATCAAAGTCACGCTTTCACCTGGGGCGAGTTTCAGTTTTTCGCCAGCCGCAAAGTCGCGCTGAATGCCGTCGCAATTTACGGTTCCACCTTTGTCCTCGGCGAAGTTTCCAGCTGCATCCGAGCCGAATAACTCCACCACCAAAGTCGCACCGCCACGGTTGATAATATCTTCTGCCTTGATGACATGCGTATGCATCGGTGACAGCTGATCTTGCCGCGAAATCAACAGCTTCTCTGCATAGCACATGCCACCGCCGCGTTGCAGATCATCCAAGCGTCCGTTGCGCAAAGTGAACAGAAACAGCCCCATCTTTTCAAAATCGCCGTCGCCGTAATCGGTAATATCCCACCCGTTGCGGGCAGAAATCACGCGAGAAGCTTCGTCTTTGCGAGAGACAAACTCATCCGGTGACCAATAGGCCCAAGGCGGCAAAACGAACCCGTAATGGCGGATCATCTCATCCGCCTCCGCCATAATGTCGTTAATTCTTGAGCGTTTCATACCGGCCATCCAAGCTGTTTGCGCTAACACTTTGGATGTTTGACACCAAGCCTGCGCTCAACTCAAGCGCTTTTCGCAGGTTGGACCTTTTTGGCGTTGGACCACGCGTGAACGGCAGCGCCGAACGCCTCAAACAAAGGTTTTGATACGGGATCAGAACCTGCCTGCCACTCGGGGTGCCACTGAACACCCAAAGTGAAACCCGGCGCGCCGGCAACATAGATAGCCTCGGGCGTCCCATCGGGGGCGTAGCCATCGATCACAATCCGGTCGCCCTTTTCTTTAATACCCTGCCCGTGAAGAGAATTCGTAAGAACCTCGGTCGATCCCAATACGCGATGAAACGGACCGCCTTCGGTCATTGTCACCACATGACGCATCGCGAACTTCTCTTCCAGTGTCCCGTCGGGCGGCATCCGATGGTTATCGCGCCCCGGCAAGTCACGAATCTCTGGATAGAGAGAACCGCCCATGGCTACGTTGAGCTCCTGAAACCCACGACAAATCGCCAAAATGGGCAAACCAACGGCAACGCATTCTCGGATCAAAGGAAGCGCGATCCGATCACGATCTCGGTCGAAAGCACCATGCGCTTCGGTCGCGACCTCGCTATATTCCTCCGGATGCACATTGGGACGGCCCCCGGTGAAAACAAATCCGTCGCAGATTTCCATGAGCTCTTGAACCGACACATAACCAGGGCTGGCAGGCACAATAATCGGCATGCCGCCGCAAACTTCGGCCACAGCATCCAGATTCAGAGTACCAGAGGCTTGAACGGGATATTCGTCGTTCATCAATCCGCTGTTGCCAATGATGCCGATAACTGGACGAGTCATATTAGTTCCTTTCACTGAGACAATGTAATGCCACAGTGAAAGAATGAAACCCAATTATGCTGCACAGCGGCGTGGCAGCTGACGCACAGATGTCTTAGCTCGACTTAACCCTGCCCGCTCAGCCCGGCTGCTTCGATTCCAACCATGCCAGCTTCCAGATCGTTGTCGGATGTGTCTCCAGTCACACCAACTGCGCCAATCGTATTCCCGCGCTTATCAAGAACCAAGATACCGCCCGGCACCGGAACAACCTGCCCGCCGTAGACACCGTTTAACGCCGTCATGAAATAATGCTGCTTTTCGGCGCGCGCCATCTGAGCGGAACCTGGCATTCCCAACATCACCGCACCATAGGCCTTACCATGCGCAATCGCGAAACGCCCCGGCGCTGCACCGTCCTCACGTTCGAATGCTTTGACGTGCCCGCCTGAGTCCAAAACAACAACAGAAAGCGGCTTTAGGCCCATTTCTTTGCCCTTAGCTAAAGTTTTGCGAATGATCGTGCGCGCACGGTTTGCCGAAATTTCAGCCATATCTGTGTTCCTTAGTGATTTCTTTGTGCTTTGAGTTCCAACCGACGACGGTGGAGGACCGGCTCAGTGTATCCAGACGGTTGCTCTCGCCCTTTGAACACCAGATCGCAGGCCGCTTGGAATGCGACGCCAGAAAAATCTGGCGCCATTGGACAGTATTTTGGATCATCGGCGTTTTGCCCATCCACAACCTCGGCCATCTTGCGCATCGTATCCATGACCTGATCTTGCGTGACCACATCATGGTGCAACCAGTTCGCAAGCGCCTGAGAGCTGATCCGGCAGGTGGCACGGTCTTCCATCAAACCAACATCATTGATGTCTGGCACTTTGGAACAGCCAACCCCCTGATCAATCCAGCGGACAACATACCCAAGGATACCTTGCGCGTTGTTCTCAATCTCGCGTTGAATCTGCGCTGGTGTCCAAGCGCGATATGCCGCCAATGGAATATCAAGGATTGACTGCACATAGGCCCGCCGACCGCCCGCTTTCAGTTTCGCCTGAACCGCCATCACATCAACCGCATGATAGTGCAGAGCGTGCAAGGTTGCAGCCGTAGGGCTTGGCACCCACGCACAGTTCGCGCCTGATTTCGGATGCTCAATCTTCTGTTCGATCATCGCTGCCATCTTATCCGGCATGGCCCACATGCCCTTGCCGATCTGCGCTTTGCCAGAAAACCCGCATTCCAAACCAATGTCGACGTTTTGGTTTTCATATGCGCCAATCCATTGTTTGCGCTTGATAAAATCCTTCCGGCTAAACGGCCCAGCTTCCATAGAGGTGTGGATTTCATCGCCGGTGCGATCAAGGAAGCCCGTGTTGATAAAGGCCACCCGAGATTTCGCCGCACGGATACACTCCTTGAGGTTCACCGTTGTGCGGCGCTCCTCATCCATGATCCCGACCTTCACCGTGTCACGCGGCAAACCGAGCGTGTCCTCTACGTGCGCAAAAATTTCATTGGTAAAGGCGACTTCCTCCGGACCATGCAACTTCGGCTTCACGATATAAACCGACCCATGAACCGAATTGCCGCTGTCGCGCTTGAGATCATGGATCGCGATCAAAGTTGTGATCATCGCATCCATTAAGCCTTCGTAGACTTCGGACCCATCCTTCAAGAGAATGGCAGGGTTGGTCATCAAATGGCCAACGTTGCGCACCCAAAGCAGGGCCCGCCCTTTCATCGTAGCGTCCGACCCATCAGCGGCCGTGTAGGAAATGTCGTCATTCAAACGGCGGGTCATCGACTGACCGCCCTTTTGGAACGTGCTTTCCAGATTGCCCTGCATCAGCCCCAGCCAGTTCGAATAGGCCAAAACCTTGTCTTCGGCATCCACGCAAGCAACCGAGTCTTCACAATCCATGATCACAGAAACCGCGCTTTCTAACCGAACATCAGCCAACAACGCCTGATCTCGGCTGCCAATCGGATGCGCGCGATCAAAGACCAACTGCACATGGAGCCCGTTATTTCGAAGCAAAATGCTGTCCGGCCCCTTCGGATGCCCCGTATAGCCAACAAATTGCGATGGATCTTTCAGAGGCTCGTCGTCGATGAGCAAAACGCCTTTATCAACATAGTAGCGCCGCGCATCAGCATGGCTTGTATTCTCAATCGGGAAGGCTTGATCGAGGAAGACACGCGATCTAGCGACAACACGCGCCCCATGCCCGCGATCATACCCGCCCGCAGGCGGCAGGCTTCCCATCGCGTCAGTGCCATAGAAGGCGTCATATAAGCTGCCCCAACGCGCATTCGCGGCGTTCAAAGCAAAACGCGCATTTGTAATGGGCACAACAAGCTGTGGCCCCGGGACCAATGCAATCTCCGGATCGACATTCGCCGTTTCAATTTCGAATTCTGGCCCTTCGTCGACGAGGTACCCGATTTCGCGCAGGAAGGCTTTGTATTCCGCACCATCAAGTGCCTGTCCTTCCCTTGCGATATGCCAATCGTCAATTTGCCCTTGGATGGTTTGACGAATGGCAAGCAACTCGTTGTTTCTAGGTGCAAAATCATGAGCTAGGCTCGAAAACCCCTGCCAAAAGTCTTCGGGTTTCACGCCTGAGCCGGGCAGCGCCTTCTCATCAATAAACTCCGCAAGTTCGGCATCTACTTGAAGGCCGTTCTTTTCGATACGCTGTGACATGTGCACCTCTTCTTTCCTCTTAACGACCGACCTAGTTCAGAAGTTTCCTATAGGCAACAAGCATGGTAATAATACTTTACCAATTATCGCACACCCGCTCTGCGGCAGCGCTCCGAACAATAGCGAACACTGTCCCAGTCCTTTGCCCATTTCTTTCGCCAGACGAAGGGCTTTTGGCATACTGGGCAGGTTTTCTGAGGCAGGTCCCGCTTCTTCCTCATCTTTGGCATATGCACACCCCTAGCCACTTTGAAAGAAAACTTGTCCACGGCAACCTGATCACACGGCGCATCCAATTGCGTTATGCAACTCTCGAAAGCTGGAGACCGACATGAAAACCCTATTCGCCGCCTTATCCCTTACCATTGCCATCGCGTTTCCAGTTATCGCTCAAGATCGCGATGGCAATGATACGCCCGGCGAATGGATTGTGACCCACCAGAAAGCCTTTGGGTTATGGGACAGTTTTTGTGACGAGCGCACCACTGGCGATCTGCTGGAAGAACGGTGCTATGTTCGCTACGTCGATGTGTTTTCGAAACGTCCGAATTTTGGGGCGATGTTCTTCTTCCTCACCCCAGGCGAGATTGAATTTGGCCTCGAACGCGGGATGGAATTTGAACCAGATGGATTTCGCGTCGAACGCGACGGCGAAGTGGTCTGGCAAGAAACACGTCGCCCGTGCCTTGCAGGACGTGAATGCAAACTCACAGCACAAGACGCTGCCGACTTTGAAGCGCTCCTAGAAAAAGGCGGTGAAATGCAGTTTACCTTCACCGATCCGGACGGAAACCCACGTGACTTAACGTGGAACATCGACCGCATGGATGAAACTTTAGCCGACTTTCGCGCCCAAGCCGTCGCACGCGGATTGCTTTAAACACTGCACCCCACTTGCCGCCACCACAGCCTTGGCCTAGAAGCGACCGAGACCAATTTCGGAGCGCATTATGCTGGATTTGACCTACGACGCCCCTGCCCCAAAAACCATTGCGGGCGCGACATCTGACTGGGAACTTGTCATCGGTTTGGAGGTCCACGCACAAGTCGCGACCAAGGCGAAACTCTTCTCTGGTGCCTCCACGCTGTTTGGAGCGGAGCCAAACTCCAATGTGGCATTTGTTGATGCTGGCATGCCCGGCATGTTGCCCGTCATAAATGAAGGCTGCGTGGAACAAGCCGTGCGCACAGGCTTAGGACTGAAGGCAGAGATCAATCTGACATCCGCCTTTGACCGCAAGAATTATTTCTACCCAGATTTGCCGCAGGGCTATCAGATTTCGCAGCTCTATCATCCGATTGTCGGCGAAGGCGAAGTGCTGGTCGAAATGGGCGACGGCACCGCGCGCGTGGTTCGGATTGAACGCATCCATTTGGAGCAGGACGCTGGCAAGTCTATCCATGACATGGATCCGCATATGTCATTCGTTGACCTTAACCGCACCGGCGTTGCGTTGATGGAAATCGTGTCGCGCCCTGACATTCGCGGACCAGAAGAAGCCGCCGCTTACGTCGGCAAACTGCGTCAGATCATGCGGTACCTAGGCACCTGCGATGGTAATATGCAGAACGGCAACTTGCGTGCGGACGTCAACGTGTCCGTCTGCAAGCCGGGCGATTATGAAAAATATCAGGAAACGCAGGATTTCAGCCACCTCGGCACCCGGTGTGAGATCAAGAACATGAACTCTATGCGTTTCATCCAGATGGCGATTGAGGTCGAAGCTCGCCGTCAGATCGCCCTAATCGAAGACGGCCAAGAAGTTGTTCAAGAAACCCGCCTCTACGATCCGGACAAAAACGAAACGCGCTCTATGCGGTCAAAGGAAGAAGCGCATGACTATCGCTATTTCCCCGACCCCGACCTGCTACCATTGGAAATCGAACAGGCGTGGGTCGAAGATATCGCTGCTTCCCTGCCAGAATTGCCAGACGCCAAGAAATCCCGCTTCATGGCCGATTTCGGCTTGTCGGACTATGACGCCAGTGTTCTGACTGCCGAAGCGGAGAATGCCGCTTACTTTGAGGCTGTGGCAGAAGGCCGTGATGGCAAGCTTGCCGCGAACTGGGTAATCAATGAACTCTTCGGTCGTTTGAAGAAAGACGACGACAAAGGTATCACCGACAGCCCCGTTACTGCTGACCAACTTGGTGGCATCATTGCTTTGATCAAATCCGGCGATATTTCCGGTAAAATCGCAAAAGACCTGTTCGAGATCGTCTACACCGAGGGCGGCGATCCCGCGCAGATCGTTGAAGAGCGCGGGATGAAACAGGTGACCGATACCGGCGCCATTGAAACCGCGCTGGATGAGATCATCGCAGCTAACCCTGCTCAGGTCGAGAAAGCCAAGGTGAACCCAAAACTCGCCGGTTGGTTTGTCGGTCAGGTGATGAAGGCGACTGGCGGCAAGGCGAACCCAGCTATTGTGAACCAATTGATACAAGGCAAGTTGGGCCTTTAATCTATCGAGACCCTTCCTTGGCTTTCAAAACTGGCCCCAAACCGTTAGGTTCCACCAAACATAGCATGAGCAGTTTCAATGATTTATGAATACAAAGTGGTTCCCGCCCCGACTAAGGGGCTGAAAGCCAAGGGCCTCAAAACAACTGCCGATCGGTTTAGTTTGGCCTTTGAGACGGCGATCAACGAATACGCTAAAGAGGGGTGGGAGTTTCTGCGCGCTGAGACTTTGCCGTCGGAAGAACGCGAAGGCTTGATGGGCAAGACGACAATGTATCAGAATGTCTTGGTCTTTAAGCGCCCTGCTCAAGAAGAAGCCGAAGTTGAAATAGCAGGTAGCTTGCCTCCGCCGTTGGATGAGCCCGAGTTGCAAGCTGACGAGGCAGGAGTCGAGGAATTCGAGACTGAAGAGGCTTCGGTGTCGGACGAAGACACCAGCGATGTTACAGATGGATCTGACGGCTCTTTGGTCGAAGAAGACACTCAACGCATCTGATCAAATTAGCAGAATCAGTTTTCTCAAATAGTATGCAACAGCGCTCTACCCTGAATTGAGCGCCGTTTCCGATTTCTCCATACTATTTCTCCATCTCGCAGAATGACTTCGGAAGCGAAACGGTCGGCTTTCGGCGGGATTGTCAAATCCCCACACAAGTAGCGAAACGAGAACTTATTAAGTATCTGTTATATTTATACTTTATCTCTTCGCACCTTAGTTTCGCCACATTTCAGACAGATTTAAGCCAGATTTCCTTTGGCCCGTGCTTTCCCCTGCGATACTTTCGACAACGTTAATTTTAGGGGTGAGTAAATGTACGAGTACCAAGTGATTGCCGCACCCAACGGCAGAAACAGTTTTGGCCTTCGGAAGAATGCCGCACGTCAGATGCAGGAGCTGAACGACCTGCTCAATTCTATGTCCGCCGATCATTGGGAATATATGGGCGACCGCGAAGATGGCCGCCAGATGGTGTTTGCCCGCGTTGTCCAGTCCTTGGAAAATGGCTACCCGCCAAAAGTACGCCCCGTTAGACAGGCTTCCATGGATAAGCCCATCGTTGTGCGGCGCGTTCGTCCAAAGGGCATCGAAATCAATCCGGAACCTGCTTTCAAGACAAAGCAACCAGCTGCTGCCAACACGCAAGCAGAAATCGACCCGCCAAAGGTCGTCGCTCTTGGAAGTAAATCCTAGGCGTCCGACTTAATATCCATAGACAGCGCATGAATGCGGTTCAGGATGTCTTTACCCAAAGCCGCGTGAACGGCGCGATGTTTAGCTATACGTGTCAGACCGGAAAATTGGTCTGACACGATCACCACCTTCCAATGGCTTTCGCCAGATCCGTCGTGACCGGCGTGCCCGGCGTGCAAGTGGCTTTCATTAATGACGTCCAGATGGCTAGGCGCGAAACTTTGTTTCAATGCCTCAGAAATTTGCTGCTCCAAGCTCATTATTTTCAGACACCCTCTTCAATCTCCTGCGTCAGGGTTTATTCTCTCCTCTCCGAGTCGGAAAGGGAACAGGCGTCATGGACAAGAAAGATCCGTTTGGATTCGACATGTCAGTGTCGAGCTCGAAAAAGAAAAACCCGCGGGGTCGCCGCGGGATGTCTGGAGCATCAGAAACATCAACGCGCATTTGCGATCATGAAGGCTGCAATGAGCCGGGATTGTATCGAGCGCCTAAATCGCCTGATACCATGGACGACTATTTTTGGTTCTGTCAGACGCACGTTCGCGAATATAATCTAAAATGGAACTTCTTCGACAGCACTTCCGAAGCCGAGATCATGGCTCAGATGGAGCGGGATAAGACTTGGGAGCGCCCAACAAAACCATTCAAACGCAGCGTTGAAGAGGCCGCTTGGGCCCGCCTAGGCATCGATGACGCGCATCAGGTGTTGGGTGGAAATGCCACTCAGAACCCAGGCAAGAATGGCGGCGCAAAACGCAGGCTGCCTCCGACTGAGCGCCGTGCTATGGACATTCTTGAGGCCAAGGACGATTGGTCGAAACCGCAAATTCGCAAGGCTTACAAAGCGTTGATCAAAGTTCTTCACCCCGACATGAATGGCGGAGACCGTAGCCAAGAAGAACAGTTGGCCGAAGTTGTTTGGGCTTGGGATCAGATCAAAGACAGCCGAAACTTCAGAGACGCCGACTAATCGGGTCTTCCTCGCTCGACAGTCGGGCGAGGAACACGAATGCGCGTTCTTTTCGGTAAAGTCCGTAGGCATAGTTCGCCCCCAAGAGGGACGCCAACCAGAGATAAAGCACCGGCGGGCTCGACCAAAATGTGCCTGTGATGGCGAGCGGGCCGAACATTGTTCCGAAAATGGGCAAGGCGAGCGTCCCACCAATCAAGGTTGCCACAAAGGTCGTGTTCAGAACCGCAACGAGTGTGAACTTTAAACCGGTAAACCCGAGATGCCCAAACCATCGCCTGTTAAGATAGATTGCGAGGATTGCACCGATCGCTCCGGCGCAAAGGGTCCAAATTTCAAAAATACCCAGCGTATTGGACAGCACCGCGTCCCGCCCCAGTAACCGATGCGCTACAATATGAGAGGTCCACGCCCCGACCGCGCCAGCGCAGGCGTAGCTCGCCAGCAAAGCTTTTTCACCTTGGGTGAGGTCTGATAGTTTGAAACCGCTAAACATAGGCACTTGATACAATCTTAGGTCGTACCAAATCGAATGGAGCAAAATCGAAAAATCATCAAGGAAACACTGCGTTTCAAAAGTTGCCGGCCGACCCGCCTTTTTGCCTAGAAAACTATCCAAACCATCAAAGCCGCACATCCGCATAAGGCAGAGGAAAGCAAAGGAGCATTCCCCACCGCGTTATGACAGGCTCCTCTTTAACGTCATTCAGAAAGATCGCTTTATCGATGTTCTGGAAAACATGCTCTGGCGGAGAGACAGGAGCGATCTGAGAGTTCTCGTTCGCAAAATGGGCTGCCCACTGCGCGTAACTTGCACGAAGAAATGGATCGTCTTTCATGGCCTTTTCAAAGTCTTCGGCGTCTGATGGCTCCAAGAGACCCAAAACATACTCTGCAGCTATTGGACGATCTTCGTTGAGTTTGTCGTGCACGGTCATTGTCTTAGCCTCTAAAGTCAGAATCGTTTCGGCAGTCAACAATCCGCCAATACTCACCGCGTCTTGACCAGAGTTAACCGTAGTTGGCGTAAAGTCTTCCTTTCCTTCCCCAAGCCCACCCAAATCGGCCCCTATCCGCCTAAGGGCTAAATCAGATGTAACCAATCTTCGAATTTCAACCAGCATTTTCTCGAATTTGGAAACAATAAGTACCTAGCAAATTAAACCTGCCAGTTTTTGGCTTTTGGAGTCGCGATTTTAGTTTATCTCTTGCAGGGTACTTCAAGCTTTCAAAAATACCTGGCCCAAAGCGACCAAATCTCCCCTAGCCCTTGCCCCTCATCGCGTTATGTAGCATCCAGAGCGCGAGGAAGCGGCGTTGAATTTGAAAGGCGAAGACATGGCCGACGGCATGATCGATATGGATGCAAAACCAACCGAAGAAATCTCTGTTCGTGAGGTGTTCGGCATCGACACCGATATGAAGGTTAAGGGCTTTGCCGATGCCTCCGATCGTGTGCCTGAAATCGACAGCACGTATAAGTTCGATCCAGATACGACTTTGGCCATTCTCGCCGGCTTTGGCTACAACCGCCGCGTGATGATCCAAGGGTATCACGGTACCGGTAAATCGACGCATATCGAACAAGTCGCCGCGCGACTGAACTGGCCCGCGGTACGCGTGAACCTTGACAGCCACATCAGCCGGATCGACTTGATCGGTAAAGACGCGATCAAGCTGCGCGACGGTGTGCAGGTGACGGAATTCCACGAAGGCATCCTGCCATGGGCGCTGCGCAATCCCGTTGCCATCGTTTTCGACGAATATGACGCAGGCCGCGCGGACGTGATGTTCGTGATTCAGCGCGTGCTGGAGCACGATGGCAAGCTGACCCTCATGGACCAAAACCAAATCCTCACACCACACCCCTATTTCCGCCTCTTTGCGACAGCAAACACCGTCGGCTTGGGTGACACCACCGGCCTCTACCACGGCACACAGCAGATCAACCAAGCGCAAATGGACCGTTGGTCATTGGTCGCGACGTTGAACTACCTATCGCACGATGCGGAAGCGGCAATCGTTTTGTCAAAGTCACCACACTTCAATACTGAGGTTGGCCGCAAGACAATCAGTCAGATGGTCACTGTCGCGGACCTGACACGTACCGCGTTTATGAATGGCGATTTGTCGACCGTTATGTCGCCACGGACAGTTCTGGCGTGGGCTGAAAACACCCGCATTTTCCAAGATGTCGGCTACGCCTTCCGCCTCTCTTTCCTCAACAAATGTGATGAGTTAGAGCGTCAAACAGTGGCGGAATTCTATCAGCGTTGCTTTGACGAGGAACTGCCAGAAAGTGCGGCGAGCATGAGCTTGGGCTAGGCACAAAAAGTCTTGTCTAAGACTTTTTGAAATTTCCTACATTAAGGAAATTGCCCGCCCACTGGCCAAGCACTTGATCTGGTTCTAGGCTTCTGGCTGTAAAGGATAAACGAGATGCAAAACCCATCTGACAATCCAGCCGATCCGTTCAAAAAGGCCTTGGCCGAAGCGACCAAGGTGATTGCCGACGACCCCGAACTGTCGGTCAGCTATTCCGTTGATCCGGCGGGTCAGACGTCAGATACCATCCGCCTGCCCCAAGTCAGCCGTCGCATGACCCGTGATGAAGTCTTGCTGGCTCGAGGAACCGCTGACGCCTTCGCGCTCCGCCACAAGTTCCATGACGAGGTCACAGCCGCCAAATACATGCCGCAAGGCCAGATGGCCAAAGACCTTTATGAGGCTATGGAAACCGCGCGGATTGAGGCCGTTGGTGCAAAACACATGCCTGGCACCGCTGGCAACATCGACGCAAAGATCGGCAATGACGCGTTGCGCAAGGGTTATGACCAGATCAAACAAGCCTCTGACGCACCCCTCGCGACAGCTGCGGGCTATCTGATCCGCCACCTCGCAACGGGCCGCGACCTGCCGTCCGGCGCTGAGAACGTTATGAACTTATGGCGCGGGTTTATCGAAGATCACTGCGGCGGAACGCTTGAAAGCCTCGAAACCATCCTCGACGATCAACAAGAGTTTGCGAAATTTGCGCGTCAGATGATCGCTGACCTCGGCTATGCCGATCAATTGGGCGACGATCCTGATAATATCGACGACGATCAAGAGGACGAAGCCGAAGACGGCGAAGATCAAGAGGAAGAGCCAGAAAGCACCGGCGACGACGAAAGCGAAGGGGAAGAAGCCGAAGCCTCGCCAGAGCAAAGTCAGGAAGAACAGCAAGACGCGTCCCAAGCTCAGGTGAGCATGGACGATCAGGCTGACGCTGAGATGGGCGAAGAGACTGAAATGCCCGACGGCGAGGCCCCGTTGGAGCCACCCGCGCCACAGCCAATTTCGGACGCTGATCCAGATTACCGTGTTTACTCGACTGAATTCGATGAAGAAATCTCGGCGGAAGATCTCGCGGAGCCAGCTGAATTGGAGCGGTTGCGAAACTACCTTGATCAGCAACTTGAGCCTCTGAAAGGGGCTGTGAGCCGCTTGGCCAACAAGCTGCAACGGCGACTACAAGCAAAACAAAACCGCAGTTGGGAATTCGACCGAGAGGAAGGCATTCTCGACGCTGGCCGCCTAGCCCGGATCGTTGCCTCGCCCACCACACCGTTGTCGTTTAAAGTCGAAAAAGACATGGAATTCCGTGACACTGTCGTGACAATGCTACTCGACAACTCAGGCTCGATGCGCGGCCGCCCGATTTCCATTGCGGCCATCTGCGCCGATGTGATGGCGCGGACGTTGGAACGCTGCGATGTTAAGGTTGAGATCCTTGGCTTTACGACGAAAGCTTGGAAAGGCGGGCAAAGTCGCGAGGAATGGCTCAAGGATGGCCGCGAGGCAACTCCTGGCCGCCTGAACGACTTACGACATATTATCTACAAAGCCGCGGATGCGCCATGGCGACGGACTCGTCCTAACCTCGGTCTGATGATGAAAGAAGGGCTGTTGAAAGAAAACATCGACGGAGAGGCGCTCGAATGGGCCCACCGCCGAATGATAGCGCGGCCTGAACAACGCAAAGTTCTGATGGTGATCTCTGACGGTGCACCGGTGGACGACTCAACTTTGTCCGTTAACCCGGCGAATTATCTTGAAAAACACTTGCGCGACGTCATCTCTATGGTCGAAAAGCGCAAGGCGGTGGAACTCGTAGCCATCGGGATCGGCCACGACGTAACGCGCTATTATGAACGTGCTGTCACCATCACAGATGTCGAACAACTAGCCGGAGCAATGACCGAGCAACTCGCTGGACTCTTCGACAGCGATCCACGCAGCCGTGCGCGTGTTCTTGGGATGCGCAAAGCCAGCTAAGAAACCCGCGACAAAGGAGACCACATGTTTCAAACGTTTGAAGCAACAACGTCACCCGATCAGGGCCCTCCTCGGCTATCGAACCTCAGAAAACATATTGCAGACAAAGGGTTAGACGGATTTCTTATCCCGCGGGCTGATTCGCACCAGGGCGAATACGTCGCGCCTAGAGACGCCCGTCTCGCATGGTTGACGGGGTTTACGGGGTCTGCTGGCTTTTGCGCGGCTTTGACGCATATCGCGGGTGTCTTTGTTGACGGCCGATACCGACTGCAAGTCCGCGATCAGGTGGCAGATGATTTCACACCAGTAGATTGGCCGGAAGTTCAATTGGAAGATTGGCTAAAGGAACAACTGCCCAACGGCGGCAAGGTCGGCTTTGACCCATGGCTCCATACGGTGTCAGCAATTAGGCAACTGACCAAGGCCCTCGTGGATAGCGGCATCGAACTGGTGCCAACTGACAATCTGGTTGACACGATTTGGTCAGATCAACCGGAACCACCCAAGGCTAAGTTCACCGCCTACCCTGTTGAGTTTGCAGGAGAAACGCGTCAATCAAAGAGTAAACGGCTCGCTGAAACGATCTCGGCTCCGACCGTGCTGACTCTACCAGACAGCATCGCTTGGCTTTTGAACATTCGCGGAACTGACATTGAACGCAATCCGGTGCCGCACGCCTTTGCGATTTTGAACACGGACGGGCACGTTGATCTCTTCGCACAAGATGGCAAGACCGCCGAAGTTGCAAATCACTTGGGCGAGGATGTTCGCATTCACCCCCAAGATAGCTTTCTTAACCATATCTCGAACCTCACCGGTGACATCAATTTGGACCCAAAATGGTGCCCAGCCATCGTTGCGACAACAGCCGCGAAGGCAGGGCTGACCATTCGGCACAAGGATGATCCTTGTCTTCTTCCAAAGGCTTGCAAGAACGACACCGAAATTGCTGGTGCGAAGGAAGCCCACCTCCGCGACGGTGCCGCCATGGTGCGTTTTCTTGCGTGGCTGGACGCGGATGCCCCCAACGGCAGTCTGACTGAGATCGACGTCGTCAAACAACTCGAACAATTTCGCCGCGAAACCAATCAGTTGCTGGACGTGAGCTTTGAAACCATTTGTGGCGCAGGCGGTAATGGCGCGATCGTTCACTACCGCGTGACTGAAGAAACCAATCGACCAGTTAAGCGCGATGAACTCGTCCTGATCGACAGTGGTGGGCAATACATTGACGGCACCACTGATATCACCCGCACTGTTATCGTTGGGACGCCATCAGAGCTCCACCGCTCCTGCTTCACCCGCGTCCTACAAGGCATGATTGCTATCAGCCGCGCGCGCTTCCCAAAAGGCGTTCAGGGCCAACACCTCGATTCACTTGCTCGCTTCCCTTTGTGGACGGCCGGTATGGATTACGATCACGGTACAGGACATGGGATTGGCAGCTATCTATGCGTCCATGAAGGACCGCAAAGCCTGTCGCGTCGTGGCGATGTGCCATTGAAAGAAGGCATGATCCTCTCGAATGAACCCGGATACTACCGGACTGGCGAATTCGGCATTCGTATTGAGAACCTAATCGTCACAGGTCCCGCGCCAGACATCGAAGGTGGCGATGACCGCGATATGCTGTCGTTTGAGACGATCACATATGTCCCAATCGACCGCATGCTGATCGATGTGGCACTGCTCTCGAACGATGAACGCGACTGGATCAACGGCTACCACGCCGAAACCATGGCCAAGATCGGACCTCTGATTGATGGCCCCGCGAAGGAATGGCTTGAGCAAGCCTGCGCGCCGTTGTAAAAACGACATCTTGCTGGACTAGGGTGCCGGCAAAAATGGGAAGGATTTCACTATGGCTGACCACATTAAAATTCGCGAAGCGAGCGGAACTTGGGTTGTTCGCGCAGCAGGCGCAGTCATTGGTGAAACCAAAAATGCGCTCGAGCTCAGCGAAGGAGATTATCCACCGGTGATCTATATCCCACGCGATGACATGGCGATGGCGTTTCTTGAAAAGACAGAGATGACGTCAACTTGCCCCTACAAAGGCAACGCGACTTACTATTCGATCATCGCCAAAAGCGGTGAAATCGCCAATGCGGCGTGGTCATATGAAGACCCGATCGCAGGTATGGAACAAATCCAAGGCCACCTTGCCTTTTTCAAAGACAAAGCAGCCGTCGAAGAAGTTTAAGAATGTTCTTCAGCGGCGGTTTCTGACAACGCTTTGTTCATCGCTTTCAGCGCGTCGACCTGAAACAACGCGCCCCAAAGCTCGGGCGGGCTGTCCTGATCGCCTAGTGTAACGACTGGCACAAACCGATGGTTCGCTTGTTCGAACATTGGCATGGCCTGTTCTAGGGTCGCGTTTCCGTCAATATAGACACCGTCTGACACCAGATCCCAACACGCCTCATCTGGAGCGCCGTTTTCTGAACCACGCTCTCGCATAATGCTTGCCACTTTGAACGTCGCCAAAAGGTAAGCCTGCGGACCTGCCGCCAAATGCACATTGCGCCGTTCCAACTGGGTCAGGAAGAACGACCGATCGACCAAACTCGACGCGAGTGCGGTGGAAAGCGAAACAGACACCATAACAGCAAGCCCCGTTTGCCAGTCACCGGTCAGTTCAAAGACGATCAACGTCGTTGAAATCGGTGCACCAAGAACCGCAGCAGCAACTGCTCCCATTCCCGCAAGTGCGTAGAGCGTTTCCTCGCCAGACACCGTCGGGAAAATGCTGGTTGCGATGATACCGAATGCCAAGCCCGTTAAAGCTCCAACCATCAAAGCAGGGGAAAAGATACCACCCCCCATGCGCCCGCCCATGGTGATCGCAACTGCGACGATCTTGAGCGCCACAAACACAATCGCCTCGTGCAACACAAGATCGCCCGTCAAAGCGAGAGATGTTGTCTCATACCCAACTCCGATAATGTGAGGGAAATAGATGGCGAGTGCACCCAAGCCCGCTCCTGCGATTGCGGGGCGTAATACGTTGTGAATGCGGAACTTTTCGCTAAAGAAATTCCCGAAGTCTTCTGCCCAGAACACCGCTTGCATAAGAAGGACGGCCACCAAGCCACTGATGGCACCGAGGATGAGGTATGCAGGCAGTTCGACGTAAAATTCCAACGTATTCGCGACAGGCAACATGAACTCTGTCACGTCTCCAAACACAGAGCGGCTGATCACAGTTCCGGCGACAGAAGCGATCACAATCGGAGCAAATGCGTGGACTGCGAAGTGCCTTAGCACCACCTCCAAAGCAAAAAGTGCGCCTGCAATCGGCGCGTTGAAACTTGCTGATACCGCCGCCGCGACCGCGCAGCCCAGCAAATCGCGCCCCGTAATGCCATCGGCTCGGATCACCTTGCTCACCGCCGTGGAAATCATCGCAGCCAAGTGAACGACTGGTCCTTCCCGCCCCGTTGAGCCACCCGTCGACAACGTAATCAAACTCGCAAAACCAGACGCTATCCCTTGTCGCACTTCGACACGCCCTTCGTTCAGAGCCGCACCCTCGATCACATCAGCAACTGACCTGACCCGACCATCAGATGTGAAGCGGTCAAAGATAATGCCAACAACCAATCCTCCAATCATCGGAACGATCAGCAGATGATACCAAAGCAGGCTCGCTGCAAAGCTGTGCAAAGTATTGATGTCGTCTGCCCCGTAAACCAACCGCTGCAGCCAATCGATCCCAAGTCGGAATAAGACTGTGACGATACCGGCAGCGATCCCAATCGCCAAAGCAATGAACCAGAATTGAATTTGGTTGGGGCCCTGCTTTTTCAGAACATGCCAACCGCGATTGCATTTATGAACCAAGTGATCGACGCGTTCCTTGGCGGCTGATCTTATTGGAGCACTCATGCCCAACCTGTCCCTAGTATCGTCGGCCTGATTTCCATAACCTGCTGCAGACACAACAAAGGATCAGGGCATGACCATTGAAACCGCAATCGCGGAGCTTGAAACCTTACTAGGCGAACGTTTCTCGCGGTCCAAGTCCGATCTTGACCAACACAGCCATTCTGAAACCTATTTTGATCCAATCAAACCCGACGGAGTGGCATTCCCTGAAACCACGCAAGACGTATCCGAGATCATCAAAGTCTGTTCAAAACACGACTGCCCCGTCATCGCATGGGGTACAGGTACGTCCTTGGAAGGACATTCCCTAGCGGTGCGCGGAGGCGTGACTTTGGATTTATCGCTTATGAACAGGGTGTTAGAAGTTAATGCTGAGGACATGGATGTAAGCGTCCAGCCCGGCCTGACCCGCATGGCTTTGAATGACGAGCTCCGCGCAACGGGTTTGTTCTTCCCCGTCGATCCGGGAGCGAATGCCTCTCTTGGCGGTATGGCATCGACACGCGCCAGTGGAACGACAACAGTGCGCTACGGCACAATGCGCGACAATGTGATGGGGCTTGAGGTGGTATTGGCCGACGGCCGCATCATCCGAACCGGCACCCGTGCTCGCAAAAGCAGCGCCGGATATGATTTGACCGGACTCTTTGTTGGTTCGGAGGGAACACTCGGTATTATCACTGAACTCACGCTGAAACTTCATGGGCAACCTCCGGCCATAGGGGCGGCCGTCTGTGCTTTCAAAACTGTGGGCGATGCGGTCGACACCGTAATCGAGACCATTCAAATGGGCGTACCGATGGCCCGTATCGAACTTCTGGATGCTGCAAGCGTCGCCGCCGTCAATGCGCAGGGTGCACTCGGTTTACCGGAGCAACCGCATCTCTTAGTCGAGTTTCACGGGTCCGAGTCCGCTGTCGCAGAAGATGCTGAAACGCTCAAAGAGATCGCCAACGAACATAGATCGATCAGCTTTAAATGGGCCACCAAAACCGAAGACCGGAATAAGCTTTGGCAAGTACGTCATGACGCATATCACGCGATCACTCAAAGCAAACCTGGGTCCACCGCCCTTGTCACAGATGTCTGCGTGCCGATCTCACAGCTCGCAACAGCGATCGAAGAAACGCAAACCGATATTGAGAATAGTCCAATCGAAGGTCCGATCCTTGGTCATGTAGGGGATGGAAATTTTCATGCCATCTTGTTGGTTAACCCTCAAAACACCGCAGAGATTCGTGTTGCAAAAGAGTTATCTGCAAAAATGGCAGAACGCTCTTTGCGTCTTGGCGGAACAGTCACTGGCGAACATGGCGTCGGAATGGGAAAACTAGACCTGATGCAAGCTGAACATGGCGACGCTTGGAGCGTGATGGGTTTGATAAAAAAGGCCATCGACCCCAAATCCATCATGAATCCAGGAAAATTGGTAAATCAAAACTGATACCTTTACCTAACTGATACCCTGTAATAAAATAACACTGGGTCGTTTGCGGCCCATATGCGTGAAATCGCATTTCGTGAGTGTGGTAACGGTGTTTGCATCCTAGGTTAGCCCCTGATGCAGATGTGGTTATTGAGGCGTTCGACGTTTGCGTCGGGCGCCTTTTCTTATTCCATCAAGGCCTTTGCAGCCTCTTTCGCAGCCTCTGTTACTTTATCGCCGGACAACATCCGAGCGATTTCGTCGATGCGATCTGACGCGTCTAGCGGAATAACCGAAGACAGGGTCTCGGACGTGCTCTGAGTCTTCTCAACAAGCCAATGATGGCCAGCAAGTGCTGCGACCTGAGGCGAATGCGTGACCACCAAAATCTGACCGGTCTCTGCAAGCTCCGCCAATCGACGACCCACCGCATCAGCCGTCGCGCCGCCAACACCACGGTCAATTTCGTCAAAAATCATCGTCAACCCGGATTTGCTCGACTTGGTAAGGCACACCTTTAGAGCCAACAAAAAACGACTTAACTCGCCACCTGATGCGATCTTATTGAGCGAGCCTGCCGGCGCTCCCGGATTGGTGGCGACTGCAAAATGCACATCGTCAATGCCTTCCGGACCCTCGTCGCTGGTGTCCAATTTAGTTGCAAAGACCGCCCGTTCCATTTTCAGCGGTGCGAGTTCCATTGTCATCGCTTGATCGAGTTTTTTTGCAGCTGCAGTCCGTTTTTGACGAACCGCTTCGGCTGCTTGCACATAAACAATACGCGCAGCCTCGACACGTCTTTCCTGCGCGCTCAATTCAGCACTTCCGCCGTCAACAACTGCCAGTTTAGACCGCAACTCAGCAGCAAATTCACCCAGATCATCCGCAAGGACGTTATGCTTCCGCGCCAACGCTCTGATCGCAAACAACCGTTCTTCCGTGTCTTCCAAGTCAGACGGGTTGAAAGCCAAGGCATCGAGGCAGGCAACAACCCCGCTCTGCGCCACATCAAGCTCCACCATCGCCCGCTCAATCGCGGCCATAGGATCATCTAGCTGGCCTTCAGCCTTGTCCGCTACGGAACCCAACCAGCGAGACGCATCGGACAACATGCCTTCGGCGCCTTGCAACCCCAGCGCCTCAGCTGCACGCGTAATGTCTTCTCTCATCTTCTCTGCCGCCTGCATCAACCGACGTTGCGCATCAAGTGTCGCTTCTTCGCCGGGTTGAGGTTCGAGCGTCTCCAGCTCAGCAACCGCGTGCCGCAAGAAATCCTCTTCTTCACGTGCCGCTGCGATATTGGCATTCAGCGCTTCCAGCTTTAACCTCTCGGCGGCCAGACTACGCCAGAGGCCGCGCAACGCTTCAACATCCCCAGTGAGTCCCGCAAATTCATCTAACAACTGACGATGCCCACGCGGGTTCAGCAAACCGCGATCATCATGTTGCCCATGAAGCTCAACCAGAACATCGGACAATCGGCGCAGAACTTCACCACTCACACGCCTGTCATTGACCCAAGCGGTTTTGCGGCCATCCTTGGCGTTGACCCTGCGCAAGATCAATTCATCTTCCGCCCCAATCCCAGCCTCGTCCAAAACCGCGCGCGCCGGATGATCGACAGGCAAATCGAACCACGCCGTAACCTCGCCCTGCTCCGCACCACTCCGAACAAGCTCAGCGCGTCCACGCCACCCCAGTACAAAACCTAACGAATCCAAAAGGATAGATTTTCCTGCGCCGGTCTCGCCAGTTAACGCGTTCAACCCGGGCTGAAACTCAAGTTCCAGCCGGTCAATGATCAACATGTCCCGGATATCTAGCCCGCGCAGCATGTCAGGCTCGTGTCACAACCATTCGCCGCGGATCATCTGGCGGTAAATCGCTGTCAGCCAATTGTCTCCGATTGAACGAGGCTCCAAGCCTTGCAGGGTTAGCAACGCGTAGCTTGCTTCGTACCATTCCGTCGATTGGAAGTTATAACCAAGGATCGCGGCCGCTGTCTGGGCTTCTTGGATCAATCCCAGTGACAAATAGCATTCGACCAAACGGTGCAGCGCTTCGGGCGTGTGGGTGGTTGTCTGGAAATCCTCAACAACCACACGGAACCGATTGGCCGCAGCAGTGAAGTGATTGCGTTTGAGGTAGTAGCGGCCAACTTCCATTTCTTTCGCGGCGAGGTGATCGAAGGCAAGATCGAATTTAAGAACGGATGACCGCGCATATTCCGTGTCTGGATACTGCTCGATCACTGTGCGCAAGGATTGTAACGCTTGGAACGTTAGCCCTTGGTCGCGTCCGATTTCGTCAATCTGGTCGTAGTATGACAGTGCCAAAAGATACTGTGCATAGGCTGCATCTTCGGTTGCGGGATAGAAATCAATGTAGCGCTGAGCCGAAGATCTTGAGTTCGGGTAATCGCGTTCTTTGTGATACGCGAACGCCTGCATAATCAGCGCCCGCTTTGCATATTCCGAATAGGGATAAAGGCGTTCAATCTCACCAAAATAGAACGCGGCTTCTTCGCCATCGCCGCGTTCCAGTTCCAACTCACCGCGTTCAAAAATTTCCTTCGCGGTATATTGTTCAAGTGCGCCCGGCCTGCGCGAGTCGAATGAACTGCACGCCACCAAAGCCACAACAACCGAAAACCCCGCGATCACACGCAATCCGCGCCCTAACCCTTTGTTTCGATTGCCTGACATCGCCAGCCCTCGCTCAACCACTATACCCTAGGACGGTTAACATCGTCCCGTTTTGATCGGTGTAACATAGAAAAAACGAGGGCAAAATGCCTTTTGCACCCAATGCGCGGTTCTGTGAATGGAAGGGCTCTTAAGCGACGGCGTGAAGGTCGGCTTTGGTGACACCGACACCAGGCAAACGTGCCGCGACCTGCGCGTCACACACTACCCAACGCCATGCACTATCGTCTGCAAAAAGAGCTCTCAAAAGCGCATTCGTCACCGCATGGCCGGAACGTACACCGCGATACCGCCCTAAGATCGGCGCGCCCGCTGTGTAAAGATCACCCAAGGCATCCAGCATCTTGTGCCGAACCGCCTCATCCTCATGACGCAAGCCACCGGGCGTAAGGATCGCGTCGCCATCCACAACAACCGCGTTTTCAAGTGATCCGCCAAGCGCCATGCCATTCGCATGCATCGCATCAACGTCCGATTGGCGGCAGAACGTGCGACTGTCGCAAAGCTCGCGAACGAATGTGCCATTGGCGAGGTTAAGCGTCTTGCTTTGTTGACCAATCGCCTTGTCAGCAAAATCAATCTCGAAATCGATCTGGAGGCTGGTCGCTGGTGTCAAACTTGCCCAGGCATCGCCGACTTCGACATGAACAGGCTTCAAAATCTCAATCGCCTTCAGCGGGACGCCCGTCTCACATACGCCCGCGTCAAGGATACCACGCACAAATGCCGCACTGCTGCCATCCATAATTGGAAGTTCAGGGCCATTTACTGCGACAATCGCATTGTGCACGCCGCAGCCAGCCAATGCAGCCATAACATGTTCAATGGTTGAAACCGTGATGCCATCATCGTTCGAAAGGCGTGTGTTCAAAGGCGATACGGTTACCCGATCCCACAGCGCCGGAAGAACTGCTACGCCATCGGCTAAATCTAAGCGATGGAAAACGATGCCAGCGTCTGGAGCGGCAGGATGCAATTCAACCGACACAGGTTTCCCCGTGTGAAGGCCTAAGCCCTCAAAGGTGGTTGTTGAATTTAGCGTCGTTTGCACGTTTTTCGTCCGTTTGTCTGCACACTTACCTAGGGTGCGCCCCCTGAGTCCTCAATTCACTCTTTGTAACGGACTGAAATATGCGGAAGGGTTTTGTAACACTACACCGAAGTACGCCCACAACGCCTTGATTCAAAATAAAAAAGGCCGCAACTCTGCGGCCTTTCTTTCAATCTGAACGCTGCGTCACACCAATTTGTGAGTGACGAACAACTATAATTTAGTTTGCTTGGCGCCGCAAAAACGCAGGAATCTCGATCCGCTCTTGATCTGGATCAGCGTCTGCAGTTGGCTCTTCACGGATCGGTGTGACAGGCGGTTGCTGGCGTGCTGGCGCCTCTGGAGCCGCTGTGCCAGTCATCCGGTTAATCAGTGAATTGATACCAAACCGCGGCTTGTCACCTTCCGCAACAGATGGTGCTGGTTCCGCAGCTGGCTGTGCGCCCGGCGCGCGGTTCACAGCGGCTTGCAGCCGTGCCATCGCCTCAGGTGTCGGCGTGCCCGGAGCACTCGCGCTGGGTGCGACAAACGTTTCAGCCTCTGTTGCCGGCGCTGGCTGGTAGGCCGGCGGCGGCAGATCATCTGTCACTTCTGGCGCAGTCTGCTCGGCCACGTATGGCTCGGGCTCCGGCATATCCTCAAACAAGGATGGCTCAGGCGTTGAAGGCGCCGCTACGGCAGCTGGCGCTTCAACGGGTGCTGGGGTCGCTGCAACTTCTGGTGCTGGCGCTGGGGCGGCAACGGGTGCCTCTTCCTGCGTAGCTGGTGGTGTCAGTGGGGCCGCCATGGAACGGCGTGGCAGTGGCACATCGGATGATTTCGCGATTGCATCGATACCCGTTGCTACAACGGACACGCGCATCTGGCCTTCCATACCAGTATCCAAAGTGGACCCGACGATGATGTTCGCATCTGGATCGACTTTTTCGCGGATCTTGTTCGCAGCTTCGTCGAGTTCGAACAGTGTAAGATCGTAACCGCCAGTGATGTTGATCAGCACACCTTTTGCGCCTTCCAACGAAATCTCGTCCAGCAATGGGTTGGCAATCGCCTTCTCCGCCGCTTGAACCGCACGGCTTTCGCCTTCGGCTTCGCCTGTACCCATCATCGCTTTACCCATCTCGTCCATCACGGCGCGAACGTCTGCAAAGTCGAGGTTGATGAGGCCCGGACGAACCATCAAGTCAGTAACACCCTTCACACCTTGGTAGAGAACATCGTCAGCCAAAGCGAAGGCTTCGGTGAAGGTTGTGTTCTCATTCGCAAGACGGAACAGGTTCTGGTTCGGAATGATGATCAGCGTATCCACAACCTTCTGGAGCGCTTCGACCCCCTCCTCTGCTTGCTTCATGCGCTTCCCGCCTTCGAACTGGAACGGCTTTGTGACAACACCAACCGTCAGGACACCAAGCTCACGAGCTGCTTGTGCGATGATTGGCGCAGCGCCGGTACCGGTGCCCCCACCCATACCTGCTGTGATGAAACACATATGCGCACCAGCAAGGTGATCGACGATCTGCTCGATGCTTTCTTCGGCGGCGGCGGCACCAACGGTCGCCCGCGCACCTGCGCCAAGACCTTCGGTGACTTTCACACCCATCTGGATTTTTGCCCCAGACTGCGATTGCTGCAGTGCCTGCGCATCGGTGTTCGCGACAACGAACTCCACCCCTTCGAGCTGTTGCTCGATCATATTGTTTACTGCGTTACCACCAGCACCGCCCACGCCAAATACCGTGATGCGGGGCTTCAACTCTTCCTCATGTCCAGGAATGGATAGGTTCAATGTCATGCTCTGTCCGCCTGTTTTGTCAGCCCGTCCCGTTGGGCAGATTCTTTGAAATTGAACGGACAATACCCTTTTGTCGCAGATTCGTCACGTGCAAAGCGCGAAAAAACCACAAAATATAGGAGGTTTCTTGTTGTTTTTGGTAAGATTTCGCCGATCACACATTCCTTTGTGGGTCACGAATTAACCACCACAATCGGCTCCGCTCTTCACCCGCGAAGGAAGACGTCGTTAACTTTCAGCAGCTTGCTCGCCGTTGTTGACGTTGGGCGAGCTAAAATTCCTACCAGTTATCCTTGAACCACTTCACAGCGCGCTTAAGCGAGCGCGCGGGATAGGTATCCGCCGGAATATCGAAATCCCACCACTTATCCTGCGGATGTGCGGCGAAAAGCGTCAAACCAACAGCGCCAGAGAAGGCCGGACCCGTTGCCGCCTGCGGCAAACCTTGCACGCGCAACGGTCGACCGAGTCGCACTTGTGAGCCAAGGATTTTACTCGCCAAACCGTCCAAACCAGGGATCTGGCTCGCCCCGCCCGTCAATACGATCTGTTGACTTGGCAAATGATCAAATCCAGCTGCATCCAAGCGCAAACGGACCTCTTCCAAGATTTCTTCAACCCGCGGGCGCATGATCCCGATCAGTTCCGCGCGGCTCACAGTCCGACGATCATGTTCCCAATCACCCGTCTCGCCACCGATCTCGATCATCTCGCGGTCATCCATGCCAGTCGCCAGCACGCCGCCATAAAATGTCTTGATCCGTTCCGCCGTCGCCGTCGGCACTTGCAGGCCCATGGAGATGTCGCCTGTGACGTGATCCCCACCCATGCGCACAGCATCTCCGTAGATCATGTGCTTGCGCATGAAGATCGACACACCGGTTGATCCGCCGCCAAAGTCGATACAGGCCGCGCCAAGCTCTTGCTCATCCTCGACCAACGAAGAGATACCGGACACATAGGCCGACGATGCGATGCCGGCCAATTCCAGGTCACAGCGTTTGATACAGAAAAACAGGTTTTGCAGCGCCACACTGTCCACGGTCAACATATGCATATCCGTGGTCAGTTTATTGCCCATCTGTCCACGTGGATCGGCAAGGCTGCTGCGATGATCCAGCGAGAAATTCACTGGTTGCGCGTGCAGCACATCGCGATCATGACCGTAGTCCGGCACATCGCACGACGCCATCACGCGAGCGATGTCATTGTCCGTGACCATTCCGTTCTCAATCTCAACCATCCCATCAAGGCCGTAGGACCGAGGCCGCGCCCCGCTGAGGCAGGCGATCACATGATCCACACGCACATTCGCCATCTTCTGCGCCGCTTGAACCGCTGTACGAATGGCGCGTTCAGTTTCTTGCATCGCGTCAACTTCGCCAAAACGCACGCCCCGCGACCGCGTTGTCGCAGCCCCGATCACTCGAAATTGCGATTGGCCAGCAAGCGATCCGATCCCCTCAGGCGTGCCAAACTGATCAGGACCGTCAAACCGCAGTACCAGACAGGCGATCTTAGACGTCCCCACATCCAAAATCGCAATCACTCCGCGCTGCATCGCTGCTTTACGCATGTTGCGCATGGCGCGCTGGCTTTCGTACACGTCTTTCATTGGTCTTCTGCCTCGAATGTATTCACCCGTCTGAGCGCGGATGCTGCTTCTGTCGTCATTTGAACGGTGGCTCGATCGCGATTGCGCAGATCAATGGCCACGACATCTTTCTCCAAAATGTCATTGGTTTGGTGGAGGACGATCACCCGATCGAGCGCGGCCATGGCCCCCTCGGCAGGCAGTTTAATCCGTTGGCCGCGATCTAGAACAATGTCCCACCGACGCTCACCCATGCGTACCAAGCCGCGCACACGCGGGGCCAAGGGGCCTGCATTGCGGAACAGAGCCAGCGCTTCTTGAATGTGATCATGTGCGCCATCGCCGGCAATCAACGGAAGATCCAAACGATCCCCGCGTTCAGCGACGACACCAGCGAACACGCCATCAGCATCGATCAAACCCAAGTTGTCATGCGCCCGCCACAGCGCCACTGGGATGCGCGGTGTCACCTCAACGGTCAACGCGTTATTCTCACCTACACGGACGCTTGCGTCGGCCACGGCGTTCAAAGCGGCCACAACTTCACGCATGGCTTCCAAATCCAAATCGAATGAGGAGGCCGGGAAGTCTATCGGAAGAACACGACGTACATCTGCCTCTAAGACCGGACCCGCGCCCACTACGTCGAGTGAGGCGACCATGAATTCCGGCCGTTCTTGAACCGAAGCTTTGACTTCCGCGATCCGCTTGTTGAAGTCGGCAACCCTCTGTTCGTCTGAAAACCACGTTGCGGCGATGATCCCGATCAAGGCCAAAGGAATACCAACGCGCAAACTGGTCACAAACCCTGGTGTCAGCAAAAGCCGCTGCATCCGATAGCCCCATTTCGACGGGGCCGGATCGCGCAGTGAAGCGCGGTGATTGCGGCGGATCAGCGGTCGCATGAGGCGTCCTCCACCAGTTGCCGGCACAGATCGGGGAAAGAAATCCCGCAGTGTTCGGCTTGTTCGGGCGCGAGAGATGTTGGGGTCATCCCAGGCTGGGTGTTTGTCTCGAGCAGGATCAACCCGTCAAGACCGCGAGTTTCATCCCAGCGATAATCAGAGCGGGATAGGCCACGGCAGCCTAACGCCTTATGGGCTTTTACCGCATAGTCCATGCAGGCATCAAATATCTCAGACGGAATATCCGCAGGCAATTCATGCCTCGACCCGCCTTCGGCATATTTGGCGTGATAATCATACCAACCGTCGGTGATGATATCCGTCACCGTCAGTGGGCGATCGCCAAGAACGGTTGTCGTTAGTTCACGACCCGGGGCGTAGGTTTCGACCATCACTTCATCCGGCATGTCGTTCGCCAATTGAGGCGGACCATTCGGGCTTTCACCGACGATGTAAACGCCGACCGAGGACCCCTCGTTATAAGGCTTAACGACGTAAGGCGGTTCCATCACATGCGCAGCAGAAACGTCAGAAGACTTTGCAATGATCGAGTCAACAAAGGGTAAACCCGCGGCGCGATAGACATCCTTTGTCCGCTGCTTATCCATCGCCACGGCAGAGGCCATCACACCGGAATGCGTGTAGGGAATACGCAGCCATTCGAGCATCCCCTGAACGCAGCCATCTTCGCCCCAGCGGCCGTGAAGCGCGTTAAAGACAGCATCCGGTGAAATCTCGATCAGGCGCGCGGCAAGGTCGGGGCCAGCATCGACCTCCACCACTTCGCATCCTGATGCCCGCAATGCTGTTGCACATTCGCGGCCGGAACTGAGGGACACCTCACGCTCAGCCGATGGTCCGCCCATCAATACAACAACCTTGGGGTCTGCCCTGCTCGACATATCCCAAACCGCCTCTTGCGCGGGTCTTGTGACCCGTCTTTATCACGTCGATCCTTGCCTCGGATCAGGCCCCTTGTTTGGAGCCAACTTATTGTTTTTTCGCGGCCTTCGGAGCCTCGCGCTCCCCCACCCGCATAATTTCCCATTCTAGCTTGATACCGCTCTGCGCGTAAACAGCTTTTCGCACCTCTTCGCCCAAATCCTCCAAATCCGCAGCCGTTGCGCCACCGGCGTTGGTCAGAAAGTTGGAGTGCATAGTGTTCATCACCGCGCCACCGCGAGTGGCGCCCCGCATTCCAGCGTTATCAATCACTTTCCATGCTTTGAGATCATGTGTGTCGTCCTCGCGGCCCGTTGAGCTAAATCCCGCCGGATTACGAAAGGTCGACCCTGCTGTGCGGTCCTTTGTCGGCTGCGTTTCATCACGCTTGGCCAGTTGGGCCTCCATCCGCGCGGTAAGTTCTTCGGGGTCGCCGTTCGGCGCTTTGAAGGTTGCAGAAACCATCACCGCGCCATCAGGCAAAGTGGACGATCGATAGGCAAAGTTCAGTTCATTCGCTGACAGTGTCATCCGCGAGCCATCCCGCAACACTACTTCAGCGTTCTCGAAGACATCTGCGGTATAATTTCCGTAGCACCCGGCATTCATACGCACCGCGCCACCAATACTGCCCGGAATGGTCCGCAAGAAGGTCAGGTCCAAGCCAGCTTCCGCAGCTTTCCGCGCCACATGCGCGTCCAGCGCTGCGGCTCCAGCAGTAACGCGTTCACCTTCGATGTCGATCCCGTTGAAACCACGCCCGAGCCGGATCACCACGCCGCGTACACCACCGTCTCGAACGATCAGATTGCTTCCGACACCCATCGGGAAGACCGGCACATCTGCGGGCAGTTCGGCAAGAAACGCAGCCAAATCCTCAACATCTGCAGGCTGAAACAGAACGTCCGCGGGTCCGCCGACGCGCAACCAAGTCAGGCCATCAAGGTCTTTGTCCTGCGTCACTGTTCCGCGCACGTTTGGGAGGTTTATGGTCATAACGCCTTTCGATCATCACGTTTGCGAAGCAGCCACCCCAACAGCCCTCCACCCGCGGCACCTAGAACCGCTGGCAGCGCAAAGAGCAAGGCGAAGGAATACGCCTGCACAGGCGTCAATCCAATCGGAGTTTGAACGCCATAAAGGAAAATGACAAAGGCCGCACCCAGTATGGAAATCAGGGTCAATGCATACCCAGGTCGTCCTCGACGCATCCAAAAGGCCATAATCGCAAACGGCACCATCGCCGCTGCTATCATGCCGGAAAGGACGAAGATATCGGTCATGTGCGTCGGGTCACGTTGCGCTTAAACCATTGCCAAAGATAATAAACCGGCCACCGCAAGAACGAACACCCAGCGCCAAGAATGATCAACGCGATCCAAGGGCCGTTTTGATAAGCAACCAAACCAACGATCGGAATACCAATCGCAATTAGGAAATAGGCCCGCCGCCAGTGCTGATCATTCGATGGAATGGACGCAAGGACAGCGGCTAAAACGAACCAAAGGCTTGCGGCAAAGAGAGACAGCGTCATTTCGGCACCTCGACCTCTTGGCTCGTGGTCTTTTTCCAAAGATAGCGCAGTGGATTACGGTACATCGACAAAAACGCCAGCGCAGCGGCAATGCTTAGCCACCAACCGTAGTCATAGCCAATCCAGACGATCAAAACCGGTGCTGCGATCAAAAGCACGATGCCCGGTCCAAACTGACGCTGCATCGGCAACATGGCCACCACGGCAGACGCTAGAACCCAAAGACATCCCAAAATGAGAGATAGTGTCATTTCTTAAGCTGCTCCGGCAATGCGTTCGCCCATGTGCTGATCGTACCAGCACCAAGACAAACCACCATATCACCCGAAGCGGCTTGCTCTCGCACCAGTCGGGTCAGGTCGTCTTGATCCACCACAGATCGCGCATGACGATGGCCATGACGGACAAGCCCAGCAACTAAATCATCGCGGCTTGCGCCTTCAATTGGCTCTTCGCCTGCGGAAAATACCTCTGCGATGCCAACAACATCGGCATCATTGAAGCAGGCGCAGAACTCATCAAAGTGATGGCTCAGGCGCGAGTATCTATGCGGCTGATGCACCGCAATCACGCGGCCCTCGGTCGCTTGCCGCGCCGCTTTCAAGACAGCCGCGATCTCTACCGGATGGTGGCCATAATCGTCAATGATCGTCACGCCATCAACCTCACCGACCTTTGTAAAGCGCCGATTTACGCCGCCAAAGTTCTTTAGGGCGGCTTTGATCTCGTTGACCTTCATGCCCAAATGCCGCGCGACCGCAACAGCGGACAACGCGTTAGAGACATTGTGATCCCCCGGCATTGGCAACTCGCAATCCTCGATCACCAACCCCTCGGTCTGAAGCGCGATGTCGAATTGGGCCACACCGGCTTTGTAGGTCAGGTTAACGGCCCGCACGTCAGCTTGTGCGTTAAAGCCAAATGTCACCACGCGGCGATCACTGATCTTACCCACCAGCGACTGAACATCTGGGTCATCAGTGCAGCATACCGCCAGCCCATAGAACGGAATATTGGACACAAAATCGAGGAAGCCTTGGTGCAGTGCCTCCTCGGTTTTCCAATGTTCCATATGCTCTGGGTCGATGTTCGTCACAATCGCAATGGTCGCAGGCAGTCGGTTGAAGGTGCCATCGCTTTCGTCGGCTTCCACCACCATCCATTCGCCCTGCCCCATCCGAGCATTGGACCCATAGGCATGAATGATCCCGCCATTGATAACGGTCGGGTCGATCCCGCCTTCATCCAGCAACGCTGCCACCATTGTTGTGGTTGTGGTTTTGCCATGCGTGCCGGCCACCGCCACGTTCGACTTTAGGCGCATCAACTCCGCCAACATCTCGGCGCGACGGACAATCGGCAGACCTCTGGCCCGTGCGGCATCATACTCCGCATTGCCCGGCTTGATGGCAGAGGAAATCACGACGACCTCGGCGTCTTCCAAATTCTCCGCCCGCTGGCCTTCAAAAACAATCGCACCAAGTGATTTCAAACGATCCGTGATCTTGGTCGCCTTTAAATCAGAGCCCTGAACAGTGTAGCCATGGCTCAAGAGCACCTCCGCAATGCCGGACATGCCAATACCGCCGATCCCGACAAAGTGGATCGCCCCCACATCGAGGGGGAGTTTTGTTGCCGCATTCATCCTAACCGCTCCATCCATCAATTCTGCTCTCCCTCTGCCAGAGTTTCAACCAGGGCCACAAGCCGCTCCGTCGCGTCGGGCTTGCCACAGGCCAAAGCCGCCTGCGCCATTTGGGTCGCCGCCTTTGGGTTTCCCAAGATCCGCTCAACCGTTTCGGCGAGGGCCTGCGGTGTAAATGTACTTTCCGGCATTAAGACTGCCGCTCCTGCCTCCACCATCGCGCGGGCGTTGGCGGTTTGCTCATCGCGTATAGCTTGCGCCAAGGGAACAAAGATCGAAGGGCGTCCGATCACCGTCGCATCCGCAACCGTGGATGCCCCCGACCGCGCGATCAGCAATTGCGCCTCCGACAAACGGTCCGGCACATCGGTAAAGAAGGTCTGCACTTCCGCTGAAATACCCGCCTGCGCATAAGCGACCTCGACCCGACCTACATCTTCCTCTCGCGCCTGATGGCTGATCCGAATGTTCTGGCGTAAATCTTCTGGTAAAGCCGCCAAAGCAACAGGCACCACGTCAGACAAGATCCGCGCCCCTTGCGATCCACCCATCATCAGGATCGACATCGGATAATCGCCCGGCGGGATATAACCGGCGCCAGCGCGGGCCAAAACCGCCGCCCTGACAGGGTTACCCACATCTTCGCCTTCGACGCCTTCGGGCAATTCGGTCGGCCATGTCCCGCAAGCGACCTTATCCACCCGAGTCGCAAATATCTGATTGACCCGCCCGAGAACGCCGTTTTGTTCATGGATCATCCGCGGTTTTCGAAGAACCCAAGCAGCGACCATCGCTGGGATCGCGGGATACCCTCCAAAGCCGACAACAACCGCTGGCTGTTCCCGCCGCATCCGCAGGATGGCTGCCAATGACCCGCCCAAAATGCGAAACGGCACAGCAATCTTTTGGAGGATCCCGCCCCGCGCAAAGGTTGCCGACCCAACAACCTGCACGTCTACGGCATCTGGAAACCCGCCAGTATAGCGCGAGCCGCGCTCATCGGTGCTGAGCCTGACGCGCCAGCCCTTAGCCAACATCGCCTCCGCCAAGGCTTGTGCGGGAAACATATGTCCGCCGGTGCCACCGGCAGCGATAACCAGGTGCGGCTCGCTCATCGCCCAATCCGCCGCATCAGAACATCTTCCATCTCACCCTGAGGCCGCGTGCGCGTGAAGGCGAGCAGCATGCCAACGGCAATCCCACCTGCAATCAAAGAAGACCCACCATAAGACACAAACGGCAACGTCATGCCCTTTGCAGGCAGCAAACGCACCGCAACACCCATGTTGATCATCGCCTGCACACCGAAAGCGCACGCCAGCCCTGTACCCGCCAAACGAATGAACGGATCGCGCTCTTTCATCAGCCGCATCAGGCTGCGCACAACGATCGTCGTATAGAGCGCAAGGATCGCCAATACGCAGATCAGCCCATATTCTTCTGCTGCTACAGCAATGATAAAGTCGGTATGCGCATCCGGCAGCGACCATTTCACTTGGCCCTCTCCCACACCAACGCCAAACAGCCCACCCTCTCGGATGGCGGTGGTGGCATAACCTAGCTGCGTTGTTGGATCGACATCAGGCGACAGGAACCCATCAATCCTGCGCGCAAAGTGTTCTGAGTTCGAATACGCAAAGCTCCCCGCCACGACGACAAGTCCGGCGATGCCAATTAACAAAAGCATCGGTGCGCCGCCAACAAAATACATCACACCCCAAGCAAACAAGACCAGACACGCCTGCCCAAAATCAGGTTGGAGCGCCAGCATCGCACAAATCATCATTGTCAAAACAAAGGAGTAGGTCTTCCCCGGAGGCCCGCCAATATCCTGACTAGCCGCCAAAAGCCACGCGGTCACAACCACAAACCCCGGTTTCAAAAACTCTGATGGCTGCAGAGAGGCGAACCCAAGCGAATACCACCTAGTCGCCCCTTTACCAAAGTCCGTCCCAAAAATAGGCAATAGCGCTACGGCCACAAAAGCACAAACAAATCCTATGACGGCCAATCGCCGCACCAGCTGCGGCGACATCATCGACACCACCAGCATGGTCGCCAGCGCAAGGCCTCCAAAGAACCCCTGCCGCATCACATAATGAAATGGCTCAAGCCCGTTCTTGCTCGCCAATGGCGGCGAAGACGCCAATCCCAGCAGCAATCCGATCCCAAAGAGGACGAATACACAGGTCAAAGTCCATTTATCAACTGTCCGCCACCACCGTGGAATAATCGGATCAACCGATACCACAGGGACCGTCCCATAGACCATTTCCGTCATGGAGCCACCGCCAAATCTGCCTCAACGCCTCGGTTTTCCGAGGTCTATCCCCCAATCATACGCGCAACGGCCTCAGAATTCCACTGAAAATCTAGCACCGTACCCCATATCTTTTGAGCGAAAATACCTCCGCCAGAGGCATCCGGCGCTTGCCAAGCCGAGCGAACCACGACAAGTGGAACCTCATGTTCGTCAACACGCTCATCCTTGGCGCAGGGGCTGCCGGAATGATGGCCGCAGCCCATGTAGGCCCGGACACGCTTGTGATCGATCACGCCAAAGCACCCGGCGAAAAAATCCGTATCTCTGGCGGCGGGCGATGCAATTTTACGAATCTCTATGCGGGGCCGGAGAATTTCCTCTCCCAAAACCCGCATTTCGCCAAATCCGCGCTCAGCCGATATACGCAGTGGGATTTCATCGATCTGGTGGTACAGCACGGCATCCCTTATCACGAGAAAACGCTCGGCCAGCTCTTTTGCGATACCACCGCAAAAGACATCATCGCCCTGCTCCAAGCCGAGATGGCCAAGGCCGGCGCGACGCTTTGGCTCAAGACCGAAATCACCGACATCCGCAAGACGGATATCTTCGAAGTCACAGTGGAGAAAGACGGCAAGCCGATCACCATCCACGCCAAAAACCTAATCGTCGCAACCGGAGGCAAATCGATCCCAAAGATTGGGGCCACCGGCCTAGCCTATCGCATAGCCGACCAATTCGGCCTCAACATCATCACCCCCCGCCCTGGCCTTGTGCCGCTGACTTTCACCGATGACCGTTTCAAACCGTTGGCGGGAACAGCTCTGCCCAGCATGGTCAGCACTGGGACCGCCAGCTTTGAAGAAGCGACCCTTTTCACTCACCGCGGCCTGTCTGGCCCTGCGATTTTGCAGGCCTCAAGCTATTGGACAGAAGGGCAATCCATCGAGATCAATTGCGCACCTGAAACCGACCTTATTGACTACTTGAAATTGCGCAAAACCACCGATGGCCGCAAAGACATCTCAACAGTTCTGGCGCAGGTGATCCCACAGCGCCTCGCCAGCTATTTGGCAGAGGCTTGGACACTCAATGGCAACCTCGCGGATTGGTCTGATGCGCGGCTATCAGACCTTGCGCAAAACCTGCATCACTGGACACTGACGCCCTCTGGCTCAGAAGGATATCGCACAGCAGAGGTCACATTAGGCGGCGTTGACACTGCCGATCTCAACTCCAAAACCATGGAAGCCAAATCCGTCCGGGGCCTTTATTTCATTGGCGAAGCGGTTGACGTCACAGGCTGGCTTGGCGGTTACAATTTCCAATGGGCTTGGTCTTCGGGATGGGTTGCGGGCCAAGCCATCAAAGCAAAAAAATAGGCTCTTTCATCTTGGCTCAAAAACTCCCCCGGAGGGTGGTCTTACCAAAGGCTTAACGCAGCGCCTCTTGCACCAAACGCACAAAATCATCCCCGCGCTTTTCAAAGCTGTCGTATTGGTCAAAGGACGCAGCCGCCGGCGCCAAAAGAACCACGTCACCAGCATCCGCATCCGCCATTGCGGCACCCACCGCGGCCTCCATGGAGCCACATACTCGCGTCTCCACACCGGTCAATTGACGCGCGAAATCATCCGCCTCGCGGCCAATGACATAGGCTTTCTGCACGGACCCAACATGTGTCAACAGCGAATCCAGCCCACCATCTTTCTGCAAACCGCCACAAATCCAACGGATATTCTTAAACGCCTGCAACGCCTTTGCGGCACTGTCGACGTTGGTGGCTTTGCTGTCGTTCACGAACGTAACACCGTCCCGCTCTGCCACGATCTGAGACCTGTGCGGCAGACCGGGGTAGCTGCGCATGGCGGCCTCGATCCCTTTGGGTCCAAGCCCCAAAGTCCGACACGCCGCATAGGCCGCGCAGGCATTTTGATGATTATGGGCGCCCGGAAGCCCTGCAATATCACGTAGGTCAATCGAGGCAACCTGACGGCCTTTGCGGGTCTCTGCCAGAAATCCTTTCTTGGCAAAAACGTTCCAGCCGTCACCGCCGAGCTTGCGCTCAACAGAGATTCGCAGAACACGATCATCACCCGCTTCGGCAAGCTGGTTGGCGATATAGCGGCCCTCGTCCTCATCCACACCGATCACCGCGCGGTCAGGCCCGCCTTCAGCAAAAAGCCGGCGTTTCGCTGCGAAATACCCTCCCAAACCCGCGTGGCGATCCAGGTGGTCCGGGCTGAGGTTGGTGAAAACAGCGATGTCGGGGGTCAACGCCCGCGCGAGGTCGGTTTGGTAGGAGGACAGCTCCAACACCACCACCTCCCCGTCATGCGCCGGTTCGAGGTCCAAAACCCCGCGTCCGATATTGCCCGCCAATTGCGCGGGGCGACCGTTTTCAACAAGGATATGATGGATCAAGGCTGACGTGGTGGATTTGCCGTTTGAACCGGTGACGGCGATCACCTTGGGCGTGGTGTCAAAATCATCCCAATCATTCGTGGCGTAGGACCGGAAGAACAAACCTATGTCATTATCCACGGGAACGCCTGCGTCCCAAGCGGCTGCGATAACGGCGTTCGGCTTGGGATATAAATGCGGAATTCCGGGGGAGACGATCAGTGCCGACACATCGTCAAATGCGCCTTCTTTTCGAAGATCGCGCAGCTCTAGCCCGTCGTCCTCAGCCGCTTGTTGGGCGGCACTGCTGTCATCCCAACAGACAGACCGTGCACCACCGGCCTCTAACGCCGCGGCGGCGGCACGGCCAGAACGACCAAGACCAAGCACGGCGACGGTTTTTCCGGTGTATCCTTGAACTGGAATCATGCCCTTCTCCCTTGTCGTCAAAGTGGCGGGGAACGCAAACCAGCGCAAGGGCGCGTTAATAGGGGTTAATGGCGTTGTTTTCCTTATTTCGCTCGTACACCAGCTGTACACAGGGCGTACACAGCCTGTGCATACAGGCGTATGACAACGGAAGGGATAAAGGATGCGGACGGTCTATTGGTGAGAGTGTAACCAGATGTAACCTACTGTCTGAGCCAATCGGCGAACCCGCCATTTACATAGTCGCCGAAAGCTTCAAGAGGAGATCAAGTTTCTCAAAATCACTTTGATGAACCACCTTATGCTTCGCTTTGAACAGGCGGGTCGCGTACAGCACCGTGCTCCACCCGATCAAACGCTCCGGCTGACTGTCGGTTGCTGGAGCCAAAGCATCCGCACGTTTTGTGATACGATCTGAGAATTCTTCGATCGGCCTGTCAGCGTGACCGGCTAATATAGCTTTGCTAAGCTCCGCTGCTGGATCGGCTCGATACACTTTGGGATCGAAGAGCTTTGGGCCTTCAGACGTCAGGATGACATTTTCGTAGTGAAGATCGCCGTGAATGACCTGCTCTGTCTGCGTGGTGTTGTTCAGCTCATTGAGCAGGTTCGCGACCTGATCAAGCGCTTTTGCAAATTCATCTGTGATAGTTGCCGAGGACGCGACCTTGAGCTTTTGCTCCATCGTTTTGGCCAGTCGCAAATATCGGAACGGAATTTGAATTTTGGCACGATAGAGCGCCCGCGTGACCTGAGCCAAATAGACATTCGCCTGTTCTTCCTGACCGGAGGCACGCAACTCCCCTAGATTTGGACCGTCCAGCCATTCGACCAAGATCGCGCGGTTCAACGGGCTTGTCTTATAAAGCGTCGGGCCAAGGCCTTTGGACAGTTTACGATAAAACGAAGCGGCAGAACGTTCGCCAGCGGCATTGAGGTCGCGGTAGACCTTGAGCGCGGCTGGTCCCCATGGCGACGACACTTTGAATGCGATCCGATTTTTCTCGGCGACAAGTTGCTGCTCAAGCGTCAGTTCCCAACGTTTTGCAACCTGTGTTGCCTTCCGCTCTAGTTTTGGGTTTGCGCTGCCCATTTTCGGTCCAAGCCCGCTTACCGCACTTTCAGGGTCGCCAAACCAATCATCGCTAAGATCAACGAGACGATCCAAAACCGGATCACAATTTGTGGTTCTGCCCAGCCCTTCTTTTCGTAGTGATGGTGGATCGGCGCCATGAGGAAAACGCGCTTGCCAGTGGCTTTGAAGTAGAACACTTGGATGATGACGGACAGCGCTTCAACGACGAACAATCCGCCAACGATTGCCAGGACAATCTCGTGCTTAGACGCAACGGCGATTGCGCCCAGCGCGCCTCCCAATGCGAGCGATCCGGTATCTCCCATGAAGACCGCTGCAGGGGGGGCGTTGTACCATAGGAACCCCAATCCACCGCCGATCAGGCCCGCTACGATGACGAGCATCTCACCCGTGCCGGGGACGTAGTGAAGGCCGAGAGACGCGGTAAAGTCCACACGTCCAACGAAGTACGCGATGATGCCCAAGGCAGCACTTGCGATCATCACTGGCATAATCGCGAGGCCATCGAGGCCGTCTGTCAGGTTCACAGCATTCGCAGCCCCGACGATCACAATCATCGCGAAGGGGATGAAGAAGATCCCGAGGTTGATCAGAACGTCTTTAAACACTGGAACGGCAAGTTGGTTGGACAAATCAATCGGATGCAGCTGAGCGGCCCAATAACCGGCAATTGCTGCAATCAGCAGACCCAGGGCAATACGAATGCGCCCTGGAACGCCCGCGGTATTCTGCTTTGAAACCTTGGCGTAGTCGTCTGCAAGGCCGATCAAGGCAAAGGACATGGTCACAAATAGCACCATCCAGACATAGCCATTGTCCCACCGCGCCCAGAGCAGCGTTGAGGTCAAAAGAGCGCCGACAATAAGCAAGCCGCCCATCGTCGGTGTTCCAGCTTTTGCGAGATGACCCTCTGGCCCGTCTTCGCGGATTGGCTGGCCTTTGCCTTGTTTGCGGCGCAAGACGTTGATCAAAGGCGGACCAAAGAAGAAACCGAATAAGAGCGCTGTGAAGAAGGCGCCACCAGAACGGAATGTGATATAGCGGAAGAGGTTGAAGAAATCTCCGCCGTCCGACAGCTCTGTCAGCCAATATAGCATATGCTCGCCCTCTTGTTTTTATTGGGGTCTAGCGATGCCCCAGTTTGCGGATGGCGTCAACGACCAAGCTGACTTTGCTGCCCTTCGATCCCTTAACCAACACAACGTCACCCGCGTCGACAAGGGCCGCAGGCTGGCTTGCCAAATCTTGCGCCTGTTCCGCCCACAGGCCACGTTTTTCTTCTGGCAGGGCGTCGTAGAGGTGTTTCATGCGCGGCCCGGCGCAGTGGACCCGGTCAACAGTTTGAAGGTTCATGTCCATTGAAAGATCGCGGTGCATCGCCAATTCATCTCCGCCTAACTCCAACATGTCGCCAAGAATTGCGATGCGACGACCTTTGAGAATGCGACCTACATTGTCGACCGGCGTGGCTGCAGCGAGGATTTCGAGGGCCGCGGTCATCGAGGTGGGGTTTGCGTTGAAAGCGTCATCGATCAAGTCGAGCGTTTCGTCGGTTCTGGCGGGATCGAGAGTTACGACCTCCCGTGTCCCCCTACCCGCGGGCGGCACCCAGTTCGCCATGTCGAGTGCGGCTTGCGTGGGGTCCGCGCCAAGTGCTTCGACAGATGCCAGAACGCCAACGGCGTTTGAGGCAAAGTGGCGACCGGCGACGGAGAGCTTGAACAGGTAGTCTGCATCGCCGTGGGTGGCGCTGATGATTGTGTGGTCGGTGGAGAGGCGCACATCGGTGATCTGCCAATCCGCTTTTTTGGTCCCAAATAGGATGGGCGTCGCGCCGATGTCTTTGGCTTTTGTTTGCAAAATCGCAGTCGTCTCAATGTCTGCGTTAAGGACCGCCGTGCCGCCGCTCAATAGCCCATCCATAATGGCGGCTTTTTCATGGGCAATGCCTTCGATGCTTTCAAAGGCTTCGAGGTGTGCCGCGGCCACGGTGGTGATCATCACGACATGCGGCTGAGCCAGTTTCGAGAGCGGTGCGATTTCGCCGGGATTGCTCATCCCGATTTCGATGATGGCAAATTCAGTGTCTTGCGGCATTCGCGCAAGCGTCAGCGGGACACCCCAGTGGTTGTTGTAGGAGGCTTCGGCGGCGTGCGTCTTGCCTTGGGGCCCCAGAACCTCACGCAGCATTTCCTTGGTGGAGGTCTTGCCGACGGAGCCAGTGATACCGATGACTTTCGCATTTGTTCTCGCGCGAGCGGCGGAGCCAAGGGCCTCGAGGGCTTTCAATACGTCGGGGACGATAAGGAGCGGCGCATCGTCCGCGACGCCTGCAGGGCGGTGCGTGACCAGAGCGGCGGCGGCCCCTTTTTCGAGCGCTTGGGCGACGAAATCATGGCCGTCGCGCACGTCTTTCAACGCGACAAAGAGATCGCCCGTTTGGATCGTGCGGGTATCGATGGAGACACCGTTCGCCCGCCAGTCGGTTGTGGTCTGCCCGCCTGTGGCTTCGGCGGCGTCACTTGCAGTCCAAAGCGTCATATCCGCCTCTCCAAAGCAGCAACCGCAACAGAGGCTTGTTCCACGTCATCAAAAGGCAGCACGCTGTCGCCGACGATTTGGCCGCTTTCATGGCCTTTGCCTGCAATCAACAGAGCGTCCCCCACGTCGAGCATATCGATCCCGCGCAAGATGGCTTCGGCACGGTCGCCGACTTCGATGATCTGATCCGCCTCGCCGGCTTGCACGGCACCGGACAGGACAGCGGCGCGGATCGCGGCAGGGTCTTCGGAGCGGGGGTTGTCGTCAGTGATGATCACCACGTCCGCGTGTTCTGCAGCGGCGGCCCCCATCAACGGGCGTTTGGTGGTGTCTCTGTCGCCACCTGCGCCAACGACGACGACGATCTTGCCCATCACATGGGGGCGCATCGCTTGTAGGGCGGTGGAAACGGCGTCGGGCGTATGGGCGTAATCGACGAACACAGCAGCGCCATTGTCGCGCGTCGCGGCGAGTTCCATGCGCCCACGCACCGTTGTCAGAGTGTCCAGCGTTTCGAACACGTCGGACGGCGCGGCTCCGGCAGCGATGACGAGACCAGCGGCCAGCAAGACATTGTCGGCTTGGAATCCCCCCATCAGGTCCAGACGCGTCTGGAAGGGTTTGCCCTGCCACGTAAATCGCAGGTCTTGGCCTGTTGCATCGAACCGACGCGCGGAAAGGCGCAGGCGCGCGTCTTCTGACGCGCCGACGCCGATGACCTCTTGCCCGCGCTCTTCGCAGATCTTGGCGACCTCTTTGCCTTTGGGGTCATCAAGGTTTACGACCGCCACCCCTTCGGGCGAAAGCACACGGGTGAAGAGGCCCATTTTTGCGTCGAAATACGCCTCAAAAGTTTCGTGGTAGTCGAGGTGATCTTGCGTAAAATTGGTGAACCCAGCAGCGGTCAGATGCACGCCATCAAGGCGGCGTTGGTCGAGGCCGTGGCTTGACGCCTCCATCGCGACATGAGTGATGGCGTTGGCGGAGGCTTCGGCCAGAACGCGGTGCAGCGTGATCGGTTCGGGGGTTGTGTGGCGCAACGGGTGTGACCACGCCCCCTCGACGCCGGTGGTGCCGAGGTTGACGCCTGCAATGCCCAGAGTCTCCCAAATCTGGCGGGTGAAGGTGGAGACGGAGGTTTTGCCATTGGTGCCGGTAACCGCGACAACCGTTGCCGGGTGTGCGCCGAACCAGAGCGAGGCGGTTTGCGCGAGGGTTTGGCGCGGGTCTTGCGCAACGATCAACGCGGCGTCAGACGCCGCGATGTCTTCGGCAGCAATCTCCGCCCCTTCGGCATCGGTCAATATGGCGCTTGCACCAGCGGCCAGCGCCTTTCCGATGAAACTGGCACCGTGCACGTTCGACCCCGGAAGAGCCGCAAAAAGCGTACCCTGCCCGACGTCTCGGCTATCGACTGTGATGTCGGTAATGGTTGCCTCGCGCCCGCCTTGGGCCGTCAGACCCAGTGCCGCCAGTGAGGATGATTTCGCCATGCCCGCCCTCTTATCCGTGAGGTTTTAGTTTGACGTCAGTGTTACACTGATGGGCTCAAGAGTTTCAACTTCTGGCCGCATATCCAAAAGAGGTGCGACGCGGCGGATCATTTCTGCGGCGACGGGCACGGCTGTCCAACCTGCAGTGCGGCGGGGTTCGTCGCCCGAGGATTCGACAGGTTCGTCCAAGGTGACAATCAGCACGTATTGCGGATCGTCTGCCGGGAACACGCTGGCGAAAGTCGCGATGACCTTATCGTCGTAATAGCCGCCACCGCGCTCGCGCGGCTTATCGGCGGTGCCGGTTTTGCCGCCAACCTCATAGCCCGCAACATCTCCAAAAGACGCAGTGCCACGTTCGACCACTTGGCGCAGCATATCGCGCGACCGCGTGCTGACAGCCTCGCGCACAACGCGATCGCCAGTTTGTACGGTATCCTGACGGAGGAGAGTCGGCCGCACCCGCGTGCCCCCGTTCAGAAGCGAGGCATAGCCTGCTGCAAGGTGCAGCGGTGACGAGGATAAGCCATGTCCGTAAGAGATTGTCATCGTTGAGATTTCTGACCAGTTGCGCGGCAAAAGAGGCGTGCCCGTTGGCGCTTCGACCATCTCAACCGTGGTTGGTTCAAGAAAGCCCAGACTGTCAAGGAATTCACGCTGACGATCCGCGCCGATCATATTGGCGATGCGGGCCGTGCCGACGTTTGACGACTTTACGATGATGTCAGTGGTGGTGAGTTCCGGTCCGTAATTGCGGAAGTCACGGATCTTGAACCGCCCCCAAGTGAGAGGGCCGGTCGTGTCAATCATGGTTTCAGGATTGACGAGGTTGAGGTCCATCGCTTGTGCGATGGTGAATATCTTGAAGACGGACCCAAGTTCGTAAACGCCCTGCACCGCGCGATTGAAGAGTGGGCTATCGGATTGATCGCCTGTTGTCAGAACCGGCGGGCGGTTGTTGGGGTCAAAATCCGGCAGCGACACCATGGAGATGATTTCACCGGTGTCGATGTCCATCAGGACAGAGGTCGCGCCTTTCGCGTTCATAATCGACATGCCACCTGCCAGCACCTGTTCGGACGCGGCCTGAACGGTGAGGTCGATGGAGAGTTCGAGCGGTGCGCCTTCGTTTGCGGGATCGCGCAAGTACGCGTCGAAGAAGCGTTCCACACCCGCAACGCCGATCACCTCAGCACTGGCAACACCTTCACGACCGTAGCTTGCGCCGCCGAGGATGTGGGCCGCAATCGGGCCGTTGGGATAAAGGCGCATCTCGCGCGGGCCAAAGAGCAAACCGGGGCTGCCGATGTCATGCACTTCTTGCAGTTGTTCAGGGCTGATTTGCTTGCGAATCCACAAGAATTTGCGGTCGCCGGTGAAATTGGCCAGAAGCTTCTCTTCATCGAGCTCAGGGAAGATATGTGCAAGTTCGGCGGCGGCATATTCTGGGTCGACCATGTCTTGCGGATGCGCGTATAGGGAATGGGTTTCCAGATTTGTTGCGAGAATACGGCCATTTCTGTCGACAATATCAGATCGTTGACCGATAATTGGGTTGCCTGCCACCGCCGCGCGAGGTTCTTCTGGCTCAGATGAGGCCAAGGCCCCCATCCGAATGCCGATTGTCATAAAAGCACAAAAGAACATTGCGCCCAAAACCAGCAAACGCCCTTCGGCACGGAGCCTTGCCTTGTCGCGCATCGCCTCGTGGCGGAGGCGTTTGTTTTCGGCCTCAATGAGAGCGGGGTCATCGCCATTGTCGCGGGCTTCGAGCACGCGGGCGAGCGGGCGGAGCGGTGTGCGGATCATAGCGGATCCTCGTCATTCGAAGGGCCGATGGAATTGACGTCAATCGGGTTGGTGATCGGCAGGATCTCAGGCAGCGGTTCGATAATGTCTTTCACATCGCCAAAGGCATCGGGCATCAACGGCAGCAGGCCAAGGCGATCAAAATTCAGCTCCGCCAAGTCGCGCAGTCGGTCGGGGCGGTTCAAATAGGCCCACTCCGCGCGCAAAATGTTGATCCGCTCATGCGCGGCACCGATCTTGGCATGAAGCAGCCGCGTGTCTTTGATCGCTTGCTGCGTTTTGTAGTTTTCCTGATAGGCCCAAAACCCTAGACCAATGACCGCCAAAGCCGCGAATACGTAAAGAACGCCCCGCATTTACCTGCCCTTTTTTTGCACCGGCATTCCGATGTCTTTCGGCGCAACTGTTCCCGCTGCTGCCGACGTCCGCCTTGCGACCCGCAGCTTGGCCGACCGGCTGCGCGGGTTCATTTGTAATTCGTCTTCGTCCGCTGAAATCGCCTTGCGGGATGCAAGGGTCCATGCGGCTTCGTCTTGTTGGGTTTCCGGCGCATAGCGATTGGCGTTGGCCATGCTGCCGCTGCGTTTCTGTAAAAACCTTTTGACCATGCGGTCTTCGACCGAGTGGAACGTCACGATGGCCAATTGACCGCCGGGTTCGAGGGCGCGTTCGGCGGCCATCATGGCCTCGAATAGTTCGCCATATTCATTGTTCACTGCGATGCGCAACGCTTGGAAGGTCCGTGTGGCGGGGTGCGATTGGTTCGGCTTGGCGCGCGGGAGGCAACCTTCGACGATCTTTGCGAGTTCCAGCGTTGTCGTGATGGGTCGGTTGGCCACGATGGATTTCGCGATACGGCGGGAGGCGCGCTCTTCCCCATAAAGGTAAATGATATCAGCCAGTTCGCCTTCATCGCTGTCATTGACGAGATCAGCAGCGGAGGGGCCGGATTGCGACATCCGCATGTCCAGTGGCCCGTCGCGCATGAAGGAAAACCCGCGTTCCGCGATGTCGAGCTGCATGGACGACACGCCGAGATCAAGGACGATGCCGTCAAGGTCAGAGGCGTATTCGTCGAGCTTGGAAAATGTGCCTTCGACCAGTTCGATCTGGTCGCCGTAGTCGGCAACCCAATCCTTCGCCATGTCGAACACCATTGGGTCGCGGTCGACGCCAATCACCTTATCCGCACCGGCGGCCAGCAATTCACGAGTATAACCGCCATTGCCAAAGGTGCCATCAAGCCAGACCCCAGAAACAGGTTGGACCGCCTTGATCAGCGGCCCGATAAGAACAGGGATATGAGGGTCAGAGGAGGTGTCGGGGGCAGCTGACATCATATCCTCTAAGTCCCAAGCAAGCTGAGCGGATCGAAATCGTCCGGCTTTTCAGAGAGCCAGTCTTGCAAGCTGGCGCCGATGGTGGCGTGGAAGGTTTCGGCCTTCCAAACCTCGAAATGATCGCCCATGCCGCGGAAGAAAAGCTCACCATCCTTGATGCCGAGTTTTTCGCGCTGTTTCAGAGGCATCACGACCCGGCCATCCTTATCGACGTCGAGACGCATCGATTGACCGATGATCAAGTGTGACAAGGCGCGCTTGTTCGGATCGCCCTTGGGCATGGCGTTGATGTCGGCCATGGTCTTGCGGAATTCTTCGACGGTGTAGGCGTGAAGGGTTTCTTTCAGATGGTCGCCGTAAAGAAGGTAAAGACCGGCCTGCAGGCCCGTTGTCCACTCTGGGTCACCCGCTTCGAGCACACGACGAAAATCAGCAGGCACGCTCATGCGTCCCTTGCCGTCCACCTTTTGGGTGTATTCGCCTGTGAACCCTAAAGTCACGTTACCCTTTCCTATCCTCACCCCAAAAACAGGGCCCTTTAACGGAAAAGGCGGATTGAACTGCTGCCACTGTTCAATCCGCCACTCCAGCCCGCTAGGGCGAAAGTCCAGCTGCGCGCGCCACCTGGGGGGATGTCTGCTCGCTCGCGCGCCGGATCCTTTTGTGCGGTAAATTCGGGAGCCTGTATGAAACCTGACTTTTGCCGGTTGGGGTTCTTTTCGCCCCTATTGTTATGTGCCCGTTGTTACCGTGAGAGTTTTGTGCCACGGGAAATCTCACCGATCAACAGTTTTTTTGGGATTTCATGGAACTTGATGGCAAGATGAGGGATTCGATCACTTGCGTAGCACGATAATGTGCGGATATGTAGTGGACAAGATTTGCGTGACGACTATATATAGTTGAAATCAGGCATTCACAGTTTTTCAAAAAAATCCCAAAAATCTGTGATGTGATATGGAGTATACGGGAAATTTGCTTCCATATCGCCCGCTACCTAACTAAAATGCAGATGTTTTGAAAGCGATTCAGGAATGATTCCATACTTTCCCAATCGATACATAAAGTGTTCTTGGATTGGAAACAGACCGTTGTTGGGCCATCAAGGAATTGACACAATTGCCCCCATAGGCCACCACGAGAGGGTAAAGCGTGTGAAGGTTAGTCGTGTGCGTGTTGTTTGGTTAGTGACTTTGGCAATTGGTGCATTTGCCGTGATCGTGTTCGTTAATGACACGAGCCATGCCTACAATGACATCCTTGAAAGCATGAAACGCTACGCCGAGGACAACCCAAATCTGGTTGTTGAAAGAGGCGGCGCGCCGTCTAGCGCATTGGAAAGCAACGCAGCGCCCTCACAGATCGAAGTCACCCGAGAGAGCACGTCGATCCTGACAGCTATCGCTCCAGTTTCGGACTAAGCCATTCCACCATCAATGAAGCGCTTCGCCAATTGGGCGTACGCGTCAGCCATCGGACCATCGCCCGCAGCAATGGGTGTGCCACCATCGCCTGCAAGGCGCGTGTCGAGATCAATCGGCAAGGCGCCTAAGAATGGCATCCCCATCTTTTCTGCCTCTGCCGCCACACCACCGTGGCCGAAGATGTGAGACTCGTGGCCGCATTTTGGACAGTGGAATGTGGACATGTTCTCGATCAGCCCAAGAACCGGCGTACGTAGGGATGAGAACATATCGAGTGCTTTACGCGCATCGAGCAAAGCCACGTCTTGCGGCGTACTGACGACGACAGCGCCGGTCAGTTGGGTCTTTTGACATAGGGTGAGTTGGACGTCGCCGGTGCCTGGCGGCAAATCGACGATCAGAACATCGAGCTTGCCCCATTCGACTTGCCCCAACATCTGCTGCAGCGCACCCATCAACATCGGGCCGCGCCAGACGACGGCTTTGTCTGGGTCCACCATCAGGCCAATCGACATCATCGTGACGCCGTGCGCTTGCAGCGGAATGATTGTTTTCCCGTCAGGGCTGCCTGGACGCTTGCTGACTCCCATCATGCGGGGCTGACTTGGGCCATAGATGTCAGCATCAAGCAGACCAACGCGCCTGCCCTGTTTCGCCAAAGCGACGGCGAGATTTGAGGATACCGTCGATTTACCGACACCACCTTTGCCGGACCCGATCGCAAGAATACGGTCCACACCGGCGACAGGTGCTGGACCTGCCTGTGGCGTTGGATGGCGCCCGACTTTCAGCGACGGCGGCTCAGCAGGCTTCGGAGCGCCGCCATGGGCCGTCAAAACGACCGAAACGGTTTCAACCCCAGCCATGCCCTTGACCGCGACCTCAGCTGCATCGCGGACAGTGGACAATTGCGCCGCCACAGCCGCATCCGGCGCTTCGATTACGAATTTGACCCTGCCGCCTTCAATGCTCAGCGCACGGACATAGTCGACCTCCACCAAAGACTTTCCGTTTGGAAGTGTGATTTTGGACAAAACCGCCAATACCGCGTCGCGTGAGAGAGCCATGTGCGTTGTTCCTAAGCCGCAAAAAAACTGGCCGCAGATGTTCCAGTTTTGCGCGGAAACCACAAGCCCATACGCGCCAGCTATTCCGATACGCGTCATTGTAAAGGATGCGTGTCAAACCCCATGCAAAAAGCGCATAGCCGCATTGCAGAAACTTCCATTGTGCACGCGCAGCAAAAGCCTATTTCTGATTGGCAAGGGCACAACGCGCTCTGACATACGAAAAGACGACGACGAGAGAAAAGAGACCTTACAATGGCTTACGTATCAACAACACGCGCCACTTCCGTGACTTTGGGTCAGCGGTTCAACGAATTCCGCGCACGCATGGCTGAAGCTTCTGCGCAACGCAAAACATACAACACAACAGTGTCTGAGCTTTCTGCACTGTCCAACCGCGAATTGGCTGACTTGGGACTTCACCGCTCCATGATCAAGCAGATCGCTTTGGAAGCCGCTTACGGCAAATAAGTTTCGACAGAGGCCCGATCTCCTCCCTTTCCAAATGGGCCTCTGACAGCGCAACACATCACCTCCACCCGATGTGACGCGCGACATGACAGGCCGGCGGCGCGATATGCCTCCCTTTTGACCGCCGCTGGTCTGAAATGAACATGACGCCTCTTCCTCCTCCCTGAGGCGTCCTGTCAAAATGAGTGACCCACCTCCTCCCGGGTTGATCATTTTGCACCAAGATGGTCCTTCTTCCTCCTCCCTGAGGGGCCATCAGAAAAAGAAACGGCGATGCGCACCTCCTCCCGCGCATCGCCGTTTTTTTTCTTAAGTGACTAACGATTTGGTGCTGCTTTGCACCTGATGTCAGTCTTTGAGAGTGGCCAAGACAAAGCCTTCGAGACCGTTTCGATGATTTTGGGCTTCGGAGCCTTCAACGAGAGTTCGTGCGGCGCTGCTTTCAATCAGGTCCAAGATAAAACACGCCGTTTGCGACGTTGGCGCGGTCTTGCGAAAGATGCCTTCGTCCACACCCCGTTCAAGCAGCTTCACCAATGCAGACGTCAGCGGAGCCCGCGCCCTTAGGAAGAGATCCGCGATGTCCTGTTCGCGCATTGCTTCCGCCGTGATTTCGAGACTCAAAATCGCTGCTTCGCGGTGCGATGTATAGGCGCCATAGTCTTGAACGAAGTGTTTCAAGGTTTCCTGCACAGGCTGGTCACCCGACAACACATCAACGAACTGTGACAGCTCATCGCCTTCAAGTTCTGCGATACCGATGAGCATATCGTGCTTGCCGGGGAAGTGGTTGTAGAGATTTCCCAGGCTAACCTCAGCACGTTTTGCAATGTCGCGCATACCTGTGTTGTGAAATCCCTTTTCAACAAGGCAATCGATGGCCGCGCTCAAGATGTGCAATCGGCGTTCTTTGAGCGCGGCATCGCGTTTGCTGAGTGGTTCGTCTTTTGGCATGGATCAGATGGGCAAGCCATATGCAGTGAGGATCGTCTTTCGAGCATTGTTTATCACCACCGCATCTGGTTCGGAAGACAGAGCCAGTGCCGCAGGCCCACCGTTGAAACACAAGAGGACCGGTTTGCCCATTGTTGGGTAGAGGTTCACCCAATTGTTGAAATAGCCGCGATCAAAACCATTAAACGGCGTGATGATATTGTGCGGTTCTTTATCCCAGAACACGTCTTCAAACTGGAGATAAATTTTATCGAGCGTCCCATAGCCCAGAACACCAATTGCGGTTTGATAGGCCTCGGGAAGGGCGGGCGCGAAGGAAATGGTTCCAGACTTCAGGACACCAAGCGGCACGGTGACAATAACCGCGTCAAAGGTTTGGGAGTTTTCCTCAGTAGAAACAACAACCTTTTGGCCCGCGTAATCGATGCTCGTCACAACTGAATTTAGGCTGAGGGTATAGCCCCCCTGAAAAGCGTCGAAGATTTGCCCATAGCCATCAGGAAATAAAACTTCCTCTCCACTATAGTCGCTGGTGAATATATAGCCCCATTCGTTCATCGCCTCGCGGCTTGCACCAGCGCGATTGTCGTAGTTGGACACCTCTTCGACCCAACCTGGAACTTCGTCGTCGTTCAGGGCGCGGCCATTTGCGCGGACGACCCAAAATTCGTCGGAGTATGCTTTGCGCATCCCAACCTGATCCGTGACTTCTGTAAGCGGGTTACCGTCGGATCCGTGCAGCCAAGTTGCGCCAAGGTCAGCAGCAAATCCAAGCGACGTATCTGTGTTAACACGACCACCGATGCGATCCCGTGCTTCTATTACGTCAACGTCGCGCCCCGCAGCGTCTAAAATCTGTGCGGCGGACAGGCCCGCAATCCCTGCGCCAATGATGCCAATTTTCTCGGCCGAGCCTTTGAGCAGCGTTGCGGCAACCAGACGCCCAGATTCCAAAGCCGCATGAACAGAGCTGTTGCGATTGGGGTTGGACGCTTCACCTGCAAGGTAGACTTTATTTGCGATGGGCTTTGCAAGTTGGCGATGGTGACGTCTGCCTGAGCCGCGGGCTAGGTATGAATAGGTTCCAAAGGAAAACAGATCCCGGCTCCAGTTCGTACGTAAATACCCAAGGAGGTTTGGGTGCTCATTTGTTTGCGCGTTTAGGGGCCAAGGTGTCATCCCTGCCAAGACTGCTGCCGTGCTTCCTGCGAACACTTCTCTGCGTTTCATGTGTGTCTCCACGTTTCTCGATTCGCGCACAATATATAAACGAACGAACGTTCGCTCATTACATCTCGAAATTAATTCTTTATCGTATTGTTCGCCAATTTCAGAATGTATTGCTCCGAACATCAGCGTGCGATCCCGCAACAAACAGGATCGATTTCCACGCATCCAAACTCACGCACATGACGTCGATCACATATATGGTGACGGATTATCCGCGGGCTCTAGGCAGCCGGTTCTTCACCAATTGCACGAACCAACGCGCCGCTGGAATCAGCGCTTCATCATTGAAGTCATATTCAGGATTGTGAAGGGCCGCGCTGTCGCCGTTGCCGAAGTTAAAGAACGCACCCGGCGCGAGGCTGAGCGCTTGGGCGAAGTCTTCTGATGCGCCCATTCGGGGCGCTTCGGCGCTGGTATTCTCTACTCCATACACTTGCTCTGCTGCCTTAAGACCGTGGGCCACTGCAGCAGCGTCATTCACAAGAGGGATAAACACGCGGTCATAGGTGACCTGAGCGGTGCAGCCGTGTGCCTCTGCAATCCCTTTTGCGATCCGGCGCATTGTGGCTTCGATGCTCTGACTGACCTGATCGTCGAAATGGCGGCAATCGCCCTCAATCACCGCTTCGCTTGCGATGGCGTTTTTGACGTTGTCACCCTCAATCGATGTCACCGATACGACCGCAAGATCGGCGGGATCGATGGCGCGAGAGACGATTGTTTGCAACTCACCCACAATGGAACAGGCACAAACGATCGCGTCCTGAGAGTCCTGTGGTCGAGACGCGTGGCCGCCGCGTCCGCTTACAACAATACGAAACCCGTCCTCGGCCGCCATGTAGGGCCCTACTTTGGTTTCGAACGATCCAACGGGCAGCCCTGGTTTATTGTGAAGACCGTAGATTTCATCAAAGCTCAAATCGGCACCAAGACCATCACGGATCATGGCTTTCATCCCCTGCCCCCATTCTTCCGCAGGTTGGAAAATGAAGCGAACGGTTCCGTCGAAGTCTTCTGCCTCGGCCAAACGTGCCGCTGCGCCTAACAGTGCAACTGTGTGCCCATCGTGGCCGCAGGCATGCGTCAAGCCGGGTGTTTTTGAAGCATAGGGCAGATTCGTGGTTTCATGGATTTTGAGGCAATCCATGTCGGCCCTGAGGGCAATCGTCCGACCTCCGTGACCACGTTTCAGAGTTGCAACGACACCTGTGCCACCAATGCCCGTTGAAATATCTTTGAACCCAAATTCCTTGAGACGCTCGACAACGAAAGCGGCTGTTTGCTGTTCTTCAAATCCAAATTCGGGGTGTGCGTGCAAATGACGACGCCATTGGCGCAGTTTTTCGGCCAAATCAGTTGGTTCCAAAAGTCTTCTCCCATTCCGGACTAGGCCGACCGTGGAATGGATAACCCGCGACGTTCAAGCAAAAACCTGAAACCGCAACTCAAAAAGCGCTGCGGTCCGCAAGAATTTGAAATTAGCCCACCACGTTATGCTCTGGCCCATAGGGAAAGCCGGTGATGTTTTCGTTTCCATCTTCGGTGATGATCAAGATGTCATGTTCGCGGTATCCACCTGCGCCGGGCTGGCCCTCAGGAATGGTCAGCATCGGTTCCATCGAAATCACCATGCCGGGTTCAAGGACAGTAGCGATGTCTTCGCGCAGCTCCAAACCGGCTTCGCGCCCATAATAATGCGACAGCACCCCGAAGCTGTGGCCGTAACCGAAGGTGCGGTATTGCAGCAGGTCTCGTTCAGCGAAGAAGGCGTTGATCTGCTCTGTCACCTCGGCGCATGTGGCACCGGGTTTAAGGAGGCTCATCCCGTATTCATGAGCTGCCACGTTGGCTTCCCATATCTTCAAGCTGGTGTCATCGACTGTTTCCACAAAGAGGGTCCGTTCAAGCGCGGTGTAGTAACCCGAGATCATCGGGAAAGTGTTGAGGCTCAGGATATCGCCTCGTTCCAGTTTGCGGCTGGTGACAGGGTTATGCGCGCCATCGGTGTTTATGCCGGATTGAAACCAGACCCATGTGTCACGGTATTCGGCACCGGGGAAACGGCGGGCGATTTCCAATTCCATCGCGTCACGCCCAGCCATGGCGACATCGATCTCGCGCGCGCCGGATTTGATCGCATCGCGGATGGCAAAGCCACCGACATCCGCGGAATTGGCCCCTGCGCGGATCAACTCGATCTCGGCTGCGGATTTCGACATGCGTTGGCGCATGGTGGCCGGTGCGATGTCTTTGGTTTCCTTTGGCGCCAGGAAGTCTTTTAGCAACGACATCTGCACGATTGAGAGATGATCTCCTTCGAACCCGATGACGCGCACCTCACCCGTCACGGATTTGATCGCGCGCCAGTAGTTATTCCGCTCCCAATCCGTATAGGTGACGTTGTCACCAAAGCCGCGCCGCCATGGTTGGGCGGCATCGATGCCTGCGCTGATCGTGACCGTTTCCGTCGCCGTGATAACCTGAGCGTAGGGACGACCGAAGGCGCAATAGAGAAAGCCGGAATAATAGGCGATGTTGTGCATCGACGTCATGACGCAGGCATCAACACCTTGATCGGCCATGATCCGGCGTAGCCCAAAAAGGCGCGTCTCATATTCGACATCAGAAAACGGAAGGCATTTTTCGCCTTGGTGAAAGCGGTGAAATTGTGGACGATTCATCCTAGTCTCCATCGTGTCGCGATACCGCAGATGATGGAAAGACCCTCTCCACCGTCACGGCAAAGCAAGATCCCGGCGTTCAGGAAATCTTTGGGATAGGCCCTGCATGAGCAGCTGCGACGCCATCGCTGGCCCAAGGCGAAAATTAACCAAAGAGGCGCATGGATCAAGAGGGTTTATGCACGCATATCCTTGGGAGAGCCCATCACCATATAGCTGGTGATTGACCGCACATGCGGCACCGTGCCCAACGTATCGGTGTGGAAAGCCTTATAAGCTGGCAGATCAGCGACCTCGACGCGCAACATATATTCAAAGACCCCGGCTACGTTATGACATTCGGTGACCTCATCAGCGCGCTGCATTGCCCGCTCAAAGGTTTCTTGTGCGTCTTTGGTATGTTCCGCCAGACCAACGGCAACGTAGACCACATAATCCCGACCTGTCTGTCTTGGATCCAACCGCGCGCGGTAGCCGCGGATAATCCCACGTTTTTCGAGATCTTGCACACGCCGCAGGCAGGCCGAAGGTGACAGGCCGACCTTATCCGCTAAAGTCAGGTTGCTGATCCTGCCATCACGCTCTAATTCGCGCAATATTGCAGCGCTTATGTTGTCTATTTTGCTCATAGATTGTGATCCTATAGAAAAACCACACAAAATGACAATTTCATTCGATATAAAGCCGCATAAAGTGCGGCTATGACCTATGAACTCCTCATCGCGCTGGTTGGCTTTGCCTTTGTCAGCTCCGTCACGCCCGGCCCCAACAACCTGATGTTGATGGCCTCTGGTGCCAATTTCGGATTTCGGCGGACATTGCCGCATATGCTTGGCATTTCGATTGGGCATTCGTTCCAAGTCACTATGGTCGGGCTTGGTCTAGGCCAGCTCTTTGTGACCTACCCTCTGGCGCAAACCATCCTGCGCGTACTCAGCACGGCATACCTGCTTTACCTCGCATGGAAGATCGCAACCGCCGCCCCGCCTTCCGACGGTGAGGCCAAGGGCAAACCCTTCACCTTCCTTCAGGCCGCGGCCTTTCAATGGGTCAATCCAAAAGCGTGGTATATGGCGATTTTTGCAATCACCAACTACGCTCAAGGCGAGGGCATCCTTTGGCCCGCCCTCTTGGTCGCCATCGTCTTCGCCTGCACCAATTTCCCATCTATCATGTTATGGACGACGATCGGTACGCAGGTGAAGCGGCTTTTGACGCGACCCGCGCTCCTTCGCGCATTTAACTGGACCATGGCAGGCCTGTTGGTGTTGACGTTACTACCCGTCTGGTTCGGGTGACGGTTGCAGTCTAAGCTGCCGCCATGACTGAATACGACAAACTCCTTGCCGGCCTGCCTTACTACGGTGGCGATCCCGAAATCCGAGAAAAGCAAATGGCGGGCATCGCCGCCAAAGCAGCCCTCGAAGAGATCCCTGAGACGGATATTTTTGCCTGGATACAGGCCCTCACCAAAGTGTTCAGCAAAATGGACGATCCGTCCTTGGTTCTACCGCCGTTCACAATCAGTTTTGGCAGCCATGTGCGGTTTGGAAAATGGTGTTTCGTCAATCGCGGTGCCACGTTCTTGGATGACAACCTGATCACCTTTGGCGATCATGTTGCGGTAGGCCCAAATGTTCAGTTCATCACCGCGACCCATCCAGTGCGGTCCGAAGATCGGATCAAGTTGAAGCCCGATCAATTCCCACCCTTCGAAGTCGTCAATATCGCGCATCCAATCACCGTTGGAGATTTTGCGTGGATCGGTGCCGGTGCCATTATCATGCCCGGTGTCACCATCGGCGCGCGGGCCGTTGTGGGCGCTGGATCCATCGTGACCAAGGATGTGCCGCCGAATATGGTCGTGGCGGGTAACCCTGCAAAGATCCTGAAATCTGTCGACGACTAAAACGGAATATCAGCCGCCTGAGCGGCGGAGACGACGAACCGCGCCACCACCTTCTTTGATCCAGCCTTATCAAATTCGATATCGAGCTTGTCGCCTTCGATCCCCATCACTTCGCCATAGCCAAACTTCTGGTGGAACACCCGATCCCCTTCGGTGAAGGCGCTGACCGCATCGAGATCAATCGTCATATTCTGAGCTTCTGAGGGCTGCGACATGCTGCGTTGCTGGCTCCGCGCTTGCAAGCGTTTCCAGCCCGGCGAGTTATAGACATCGGCCTTGGACGCCTCCTCATGCAGGGTTGATCCCATCATCCCCTGCGCTGACGGGCCGGCACTGGCCGCCATCCCTGCCGCACCAAAGCCGCCACCGTAAAGGCCCGGCGGCGTCAGCACCTCCACATGATCGGTTGGCAATTCATCGATGAACCGTGAGGGCATAGAGGATTGCCATTGGCCATAAACCCTTCGGTTGGCGGCAAAGGAGACGGTGCAAATCTCCTCCGCCCGCGTGATCCCGACATAGGCCAAGCGGCGCTCTTCCTCGAGGCCTTTTAGCCCGCTTTCATCCATCGACCTTTGCGACGGAAACAACCCATCCTCCCAGCCGGGCAGGAACACGGCGGGAAACTCAAGCCCCTTGGCGGCGTGCAGCGTCATGATTGACACTCTCTCTTCCGCGTCCTCGCTTTCGTTGTCCATGATCAAGCTGACGTGTTCGAGGAAGCCTTGAAGGTTCTCAAAGTTTTCCAAAGCTTTCACGAGTTCCTTGAGGTTCTCTAACCGCCCCGGCGCTTCGGGTGTTTTGTCGTTCTGCCAAAAACCGGTATAACCGCTCTCATCGAGGATCATCTCGGCCAGTTCGACATGGGTATCCGCCTCCGCCCGCACTTGCGCGTGCCAGCGGTCCAAACCATCGACGAGAATCCCAAGCTCTTTCAGACCCTTCCCGCCCAGTAGCTTACCCTGAACGCAAAGCCGCGCGCCTTCGACCAAAGACACCCCATTCGCTCGAGCGGTCCGCTGGATGGTTTGAACCGCCTTGTCACCAAGGCCCCGCTTCGGCGTATTCACGATCCGCTCAAACGCCAGATCGTCATCCTGAGATACCGCCAGCCGGAAATAGGCCATGGCATCCCGGATCTCCATCCGCTCATAAAACCGCGGGCCACCGATCACACGATACGGCAAACCGATGGTCAGGAAACGATCTTCAAAGGCGCGCATCTGATGAGAGGCGCGCACAAGGATTGCCATGTCATCCAAGGAATAGGGCGTGAGGCCTCGCGTCCCGCGTTGCAGCGCCTCAACCTCTTCCCCGATCCAGCGCGCCTCTTCTTCACCGTCCCAATGACCGATCAGGCGCACCTTCTCTCCATCCTCACCTTCGGTATACAGCGTCTTACCGAGCCGCCCCTTGTTCGCCGCGATCACTCCGGCAGCGGCCGCCAGAATATGCCCGGTTGAGCGATAATTCTGCTCCAACCTCACCACATGCGCGCCGGGGAAATCTTTTTCAAACCGCAGAATATTGCCCACCTCTGCCCCGCGCCAGCCGTAGATCGATTGATCGTCATCACCTACGCAGCAGATGTTCTTGTGACCGCCCGCTAGGAGCCGCAGCCAGAGGTACTGGGCGACGTTGGTGTCTTGATATTCGTCCACCAAGATATAGCGGAACCAGCGCTGGTACTGCTCCAAGACGTCCTGATGGGTTTGGAAGATCGTGACCATATGCAACAGAAGATCGCCAAAATCACAGGCGTTCAGCTCTTTCAGACGGGTCTGATAAGCGGCATAGAGCTCAATACCTTTGTGATCAAACGCCCCGCTGTCCGCGACCGGTACGCTGACTGGCGTATAGGCCTTGTTCTTCCAGCCATCGACGATCCCTGAGAGCATCCGCGGTGGCCAACGTTTCTCGTCGATATTCGCGGCCACAATCAGCTGCTTCAAAAGCCGGATCTGATCGTCCGTATCCAGAATGGTGAAATTCGATTTCAGCCCGACCAATTCTGCATGACGCCGCAAAAGCTTCACACAAATCGCATGAAAGGTGCCAAGCCAGGGCATCCCCTCCACCGCTTCGCCCAAGAAACGGCCCACCCGGTTTTTCATCTCGCGCGCTGCTTTGTTGGTGAAGGTCACCGCCAAAATCTCATTCGGCCGCGCTGAGCCCGTCATCAAGAGATGCGCAATACGGCTGGTCAAAGCCTTCGTCTTGCCCGTCCCCGCCCCTGCGAGCATTAGAACCGGCCCATCCAAGGCTTCCACCGCTTCACGCTGTGCCGGGTTCAACTCATCTAAATAGGGCGCAGGCCGCGCTTCCATCGCCTGCTGCGACAGCGGCACCGCCGCTTCAAAGGCGTCATCTTCGGACATACTGCTCATGACCCACAAACTAGACCGGTCGCCTGAGAAAGAAAACCCATGTTCACATTCCGTTCCCCACCTCTTTTGAGCAAAAATACTTTCGCCGAAGGCAAACGGGAGGGTGGGCGGGGCGATGGCGCAGCCGAGCGTCGCAAACCCGACTTCCAAATCCCCAAAACACCCACTAGCTTCCGCCCATGGACCCTTTCGCCAAATACCCCGCGATCAGCGATCTCAGAGCTCACGCAAAGCGTCGAATCCCACATTTCGTCTGGGAATACCTCGACAGCGGCACGGGGACAGAACAAACGCTGCGCCGCAACCGTGCAAAGCTCGATGAGGTCTTATTGATGCCCTCCGTCCTGCATGGAGAGTTTGAACCAGACCTCTCAACCAATTTCCTCGGCAAAACCCTGCCCCTGCCCTTCGGCATTGCGCCCATTGGCATGTCTGGCCTGATTTGGCCGGATGCGGAACGGCTTCTGGCGAAAGCTTCTGCACACGACAACATCCCCTACACGCTCTCCACAGTCACCACGCAAGTTCCAGAACGGGTTGGCCCGCATACGGGTGAACACGCGTGGTTTCAGTTCTATCCGCCGCGCGATCCCGACATCCGCGCCGACATGCTGAAACGCGCCAAAGCGTCCGGCTTCTCGACCCTTGTTGTCACGCTTGATGTGCCCGTTGCCTCGCGCCGTGAGCGCCAAACCCGCGGCGGGCTCACCCACCCGCCACGTCTGAGCCCTCGGCTGGCGCTGCAGGCCGCACGGTGTCCGGTTTGGCTGAATGGCATTCGCAAAACAGGTATGCCAACGATGAAGCTGGTGGATGACTATGCCGAACAAAAGACGCGTCTACCGTCGAATCAGCATGTGGGCTATCTACTGCGCACCTCGCCCGATTGGGACTATTTGAAAGCGGTAAGGGACGCTTGGGATGGGCCTATGGTCGTCAAGGGCATTTTGGACCCGGAAGACCCGCCGAAGCTTGAGGCATTCGGCGCCGATGGGATTTGGGTCAGCAATCATGCGGGGCGACAGTTTGATGCAGCCCCCGCCACCATCGAACAACTGCCCGTTATTCGAGCGGCAACCAAACTCCCAATCGTTTTCGACAGCGGGATAGAGAGCGGCTTGGACATATTGCGCGCGATAGCCCTTGGCGCGGATTTTGTGATGCTCGGACGCGCGTTTCACTATGGCCTTGGCGCAATGGGTGCGGACGGCCCAGCGCATGTGGTGGATATATTGCGCAAAGATTTGATCAGCTGCATGGGGCAGCTGGGGACACACCGATTGGCTGACTTGAAAGCTAAGCTCGTCGCTTAGACGCCACTGCGTTTGGCAACAAAATCGGCCAAATGCGGAATATAGTCCTCTGACCCATCTCCACCTTCGGCCACCGCCATAGCAAAACTGTTCTTAGCGGCATTGCCGATGAGGTTCGGCACACGCGCGGCGGCGGCCATGCTTTCCAGATAGGTCAAATCTTTCACCGCATTGGTTAATGTGAAATTATGGCTCTCGCGATTGCCATTCAGCGCGCAGTCAATGAAGGTTTGATAAAACCCGCAATCCATCCGGCTACCGCGGATTACGCTGTCAAATTGCTCAACGCTGATACCGACACCTTTCGCGACGGCCAGCGCTTCGGAATACATCGCGCCATACCAGAGTGAGAGCATATTATTGAGCAGTTTCATTTTGTGACCCATACCCACCGCGCCGAGGTGAACAACCGTTTCTGCCCAACAGTCGATAACGGGTTTTACGCGCACGAAGACATCGTCATCAGCCCCGACCATCGTGCTTAAGGCGCCGGCCTCCGCCTGAACGGGTGTGCCACCCAAAGGGGCGTCGACCATATGACAGCCCGCTTCGGCAAGTTGGTCTGCGAGCTTCGCCGTCGAGGTCGGATCGCTGGTGGAGCAATCAACAATGATCGTGTCTGGTTTTAGTTGTGGCAAAAGGTCGGACACGATCGTTTCCACCTGAGGAGACCCCGGTGCACAGATATGAATGATGTCAGAGGTCCTCGCCATGTCTTGCAATTTTGGGACTTCGTTTGCTCCGGCTGCGACCAGCTCTTCAATTGGCTCGCGGTTGCGGTTGGCGATGACATTTAGGTCATAGCCTGATTGCAAAATATTCGACGCCATCCCCTGCCCCATGAGGCCCGCGCCGACAAAACCGATCTTTTCCTTGGACACTGAAATCACCTTGAATTTGTGCAACTCCGCGGTGATTTTGCCTCTTAAAGGGGCAGAATTGCCGCAAAAGCCCCGATTTCTACGGGATTTCACGTATAGACCTTTCCGCAGCGTCTGCCTAGTAATGCTGCAACTGCGAAAGGACCCCCTCATGAAAGACTTTGAAAAGATCCTGATTGCCAACCGCGGCGAGATCGCGATCCGTATTATGCGGGCTGCGAATGAGATGGGGAAGAAGACGGTCGCGGTGTTTGCGGAGGAAGACAAACTTGGTCTGCATCGGTTCAAAGCCGACGAAGCCTATCGCATTGGTGAGGATCTGGGTCCGGTTGCGGCTTACCTGAGCATTGACGAGATCATTCGCGTTGCCAAGATGTCGGGCGCCGATGCGATCCACCCAGGCTACGGCTTGCTGTCAGAGAACCCTGACTTTGTGGACGCCTGCGAAGCGAACGGCATCACCTTCATTGGTCCGAAAGCGAAGACCATGCGCCAGCTCGGCGACAAAGCCAGCGCGCGGCGCGTGGCCATTGAAGCCGGCGTTCCTGTGATCCCAGCTACCGAGGTGCTGGGCGATGATATGGCTGCGATCAAGAAGGAAGCGGCAGAGATTGGTTATCCGTTGATGCTCAAAGCGTCTTGGGGCGGCGGCGGGCGTGGGATGCGCCCGATTGAAAGCGAAGACGAGTTGGAAGAGAAAGTTCTGGAAGGACGTCGCGAAGCCGAAGCCGCCTTTGGCAACGGTGAAGGCTATCTGGAAAAGATGATCACCCGCGCGCGCCACGTTGAAGTTCAAATTCTGGGCGACCAACATGGCAAAATTTATCACCTTTGGGAGCGTGATTGTTCCGTCCAGCGCCGCAACCAAAAGGTCGTAGAACGCGCGCCTGCCCCTTACCTGTCAGACACGCAGCGCGAACAACTGTGCAACCTCGGCAAGAAAATCTGTGCCCATGTGAATTACGAATGCGCAGGCACGGTCGAGTTCTTGATGGATATGGATTCAGGAGAATTCTACTTCATCGAGGTGAACCCGCGCGTACAGGTGGAACATACCGTAACCGAAGAAGTCACCGGCATCGATATTGTCCGTGCTCAAATCCTGATCGCGGAAGGTAAGCATCTGGCTACGGCGACCGGTTGTGCGTCTCAATATGACGTTAAACTCGATGGCCACGCGTTGCAGTGCCGCGTCACTACAGAAGACCCACGCAACAATTTCATTCCGGACTACGGACGAATTCAAACATATCGCTCCGCCACTGGCCCCGGTGTCCGTTTGGATGGCGGCACTGCTTATTCAGGTGCAGTTATCACGCGTTATTACGATTCTTTGCTGACCAAAGTGACAGCCCGTGCGCCGACACCGGAACAGGCAATTGCGCGGATGGACCGTGCGTTGCGGGAATTCCGTATTCGCGGCGTGTCGACCAACATCGCCTTTGTAGAGAACCTGCTGAAGCATCCCGTGTTCCTGTCGAACGAATACACCACCAAATTCATCGACACGACGCCTGATCTTTTTGATTTCAAAAAGCGCCGCGACCGCGCGACGAAAATCCTGACCTATATCGCTGACATCACTGTCAACGGGCATCCCGAGACGACGGACCGCCCGCGCCCTGCTGCGGATGTAAAGCCGCCAAAACCGCCGGTGAAGCCAACCATTGATGTGCCGTCAGGGACGCGGACGGTCTTGGACGCGTCCGGCCCTCAAGCCGTTGCGGATTGGATGAAAGATCAAAGCCAACTTTTGATCACTGACACCACGATGCGGGACGGGCACCAATCTTTGCTGGCCACGCGGATGCGGTCGATCGATATGATCAACGCGGCCCCTGCCTATGCCACCAAGATGAACCAACTGTTCTCGGTCGAATGCTGGGGCGGTGCGACCTTTGATGTGGCCTACCGGTTCCTGCAAGAATGCCCATGGCAGCGTCTGCGCGATATTCGTGAGAAGATGCCAAACATCATGACGCAGATGCTACTGCGGGCGTCGAATGGCGTTGGCTACACGAATTATCCTGACAATGTGGTGCAGGCCTTTGTGAAGCAAGCGGCTTCTTCTGGCGTTGACGTATTCCGCGTGTTTGACAGCCTGAACTGGGTCGAAAACATGCGCGTCGCGATGGATGCGGTGGTTGAGGCAGACAAGGTTTGCGAAGGCACGATCTGCTATACCGGCGATCTGCTTGATCCTGCGCGTAGCAAGTACGATCTGAAATACTATGTCGGCATGGCCAAAGAGCTTGAGGCAGCGGGTGCGCATGTTCTTGGCCTGAAAGACATGGCTGGTTTGCTGAAACCAGCCGCGGCGACGGCATTGGTCAAAGCGTTGAAGGAAGAAACGGATCTGCCGATCCACTTCCACACGCATGATACTTCGGGTGCTGCGATTGCGACGGTTCTTGCGGCGGCCAATGCCGGTGTGGATTGTGTGGACGCCGCCATGGACGCGCTGTCCGGCAATACGTCCCAGCCGACCTTGGGGTCTATCGTTGAAGCGATGCGCGGGACAGAGCGTGATACCGGCCTCGATATCGGGGCAATCCGTGATATCAGCAACTATTTCGAACAAGTCCGCGCGCACTATGCGGCGTTTGAAAGTGGCCTACAGGCGCCAGCGTCAGAGGTGTATCTCCACGAGATGCCCGGGGGCCAGTTCACCAACCTCAAGGCGCAAGCGCGGTCTTTGGGTCTGGAGGAACGCTGGCATGAGGTGGCGCAGACCTATGCGGACGTGAACCAAATGTTCGGCGATATCGTGAAGGTGACGCCATCGTCCAAAGTTGTAGGCGATATGGCCCTGATGATGGTCAGCCAGAACCTGACCCGTGACGACGTCGAAAACCCGAAAACCGAAGTTGTGTTCCCAGACTCGGTCGTCGATATGATGCGTGGTAGCCTTGGCCAGCCTCCCGGTGGATGGCCAAAGGATATTCAGAAGAAAGTCCTCAAAGGCGAGAAAGCCAGCACCGAACGCCCTGGGGCTGCTCTAAAGCCTATCGACCTTGAAGCGACACGCAAAGATCTGTCGGAACAGTTGGATGGGATGGACATCGACGATGAAGATCTCAATGGCTACCTGATGTACCCGAAGGTCTTCCTCGACTACATGGGGCGCCACAAAACCTATGGCCCAGTCCGGACACTTCCGACCCAAGCCTTCTTTTATGGGATGAAGCCCGGCGAAGAAATTGTGGCCGAGATTGATCCCGGCAAGACGTTGGAAATCCGCATGCAGGCGGTCAGTGAAGTCAATGAAGACGGCGAAGTCAAAGTCTTCTTCGAGTTGAACGGTCAGCCACGGACTGTGCGTGTGATGAACCGTTTGGTCGAAGCCAAGAAGGTGAGCCGCCCGAAAGCCGAAGATGGTAATCCGAACCACATCGGTGCGCCGATGCCCGGTGTTGTGGCAACGGTCGCTGCACAGGCGGGTGTTGAAGTCAAAGAAGGTGATTTGCTTTTGACGATCGAGGCGATGAAGATGGAAACCGGTATTCACGCCGAGCGTGACGCTGTTGTGAAAGCGGTTCACGTTAGCGCCGGCGGCCAGATCGACGCCAAAGACCTGCTGGTGGAGTTCGAATGATGGATTTGGTCACGCCGCTATATACAATCCCACTGGTCGCCCTGTTCTTGGTGCTGTCTTGGCGGGTCATTGCAGAGCGGCGCGGCCAACGGTTTGCTTATGGCGACAACGACAGCTTAAAGGTACAGGCCAAAATCAGGGCGCAGGCGAACTGGTCGGAATATGTGCCGATCACTTTGCTAATGATGGTGATGGCGGAACTGCAGGGCGTTTCGACCGCTCTAGTACATTTAACGGGTGTCACGCTTTTGGTCGGCCGTTTCCTGCATGGCTACGGCATGTCCTATGTGCCAAAGCAATTCATCTATCGCCAGATTGGAATGCTCCTCACTTTGATTGCCTTGGTGTTTGGCATGGGGTTGAACCTGATCGGGCTTTTCTAGTGCAGCGCCTCGCACTTCTGTCAATTTTGGTACCCGACTACGACGAAGGCATTGCGTTCTTCGTTGAGCAAATGGGGTTTGAGCTCATTGAAGATACCGATTTAGGGGACGGCAAACGCTGGGTACGCGTGGCCCCCGCTGGTGCTGAAACGAAGTTCCTGCTTGCGAAAGCGGCAGGAGATCAGACAGCGGCGGTCGGAAATCAAGGTGGCGGACGCGTGTGGCTGTTCCTCGAAACCGATGATTTTGAGCGCGATCACCAGAGAATGTCGTCGTCCGGCGTGACATTTGAAGAACCGCCGCGCCGTGAACCTTATGGAATCGTGGCCGTTTTTCGCGATCCCTTCGGCAACCGTTGGGACTTGATCCAGTTTCAAAACGCTTGACTTGATCCCTCTCTCCTGACCACAACTTCGTCAAGGGAGGGCGCTATGGCCAACATACTCGGAGCAAGCCGTTTTCTAATCATCCTCGCTGTGATTGGCGCGTTGATTGCAGCTACAACCATGATGATTTTTGGCCTTCTGGAGACAATCAACCTCGTTCAAAAAACCATCGTGACTGGCGAAGTGTCACGGAAGGTCGCCAAGGCGCTCTCGCTGGAGTTCATCGAAATCATCGATTTGTTCTTGCTTGGAACCGTCTTCTACATCGTCGCAATTGGGCTTTATGAATTATTCATAAGTCCGAACATCACGGTGCCGAAATGGCTCAGCATCAAAACATTGGACGATCTAAAAAACAAACTCATCGCTGTCGTGATCGTTGTGCTCGGCGTTCTATTCCTCGGCCAGATTGTAAGTTGGGATGGTGAACGCGATCTTTTGGGGTACGGCGCAGCAATTGCCTTGGTCATAGCAGCTCTGACCTACTTCCTAACGTCTCACAAAGCCGGTGGCGATAAGATATGATCGGCGACGCAAAGAAACTCATCGTCTTGACCGACATCCACATCACGGATGAAGGGGAAAAAATCATTGGCCTTGATCCGTTGGAACGGTTTTGCCTCGCCCGTGATGCGGCCCTTGACCGCCATTCAGATGCCGAAGCAATGATCCTGATGGGGGATTTGACCCACCACGGCCGCGTGTCTCAATATGAACGACTGGCCCCTGCCCTTGCCGATATTCCGATGCCTGTGATCAAAATGATCGGCAACCATGACCGGCGCGAAGCTTTCGTGGAGGTGTTTTCCGACACCCCCGTGACCTCGGATGGACATGTCCAGCAAATTGTCGATCTGCCATCGCATCGGATCATCACGCTCGATACGCTCGACGGCCCGCCCTACCCGAAATGGCATCATGCGGGGATGTTGGGGCCACAGAGGTTGGCGTGGTTGAAAGACGCATTAGAGGGCGCGGGTGGCCGCATTCCTCTGGTCTTTGCCCACCACCCGCCGTTCGATACGGGCATCATCGGGATGGATTATATCAAGCTCAAAGATGGCGAGGACTTGTTAGCTTTGCTCGCGCAATACCCAAATACGCATCTTTTTTGTGGCCACGTTCACCGCACGATCTCCGGCAGTTTGAACGGCGTGGCATGGAGTATGTTAAAAAGCACCTGCCACCACGGACCGCTAGAACTTGAGAAGATCGATCCGACACTTTCGCTCGACGAACCCGGCAGCTACGGATTGGCTCTCCTGAGGGAAAATGGCGTGGTATTTCACAGTGAAGATGTTGGGATCGGATCGGATGTTCAAAGTGATCTTCACTCAATGGCGAAGCATTAAGGCGAATTCCAACAATTTCCCGCTTTCATGCGTTTTTCCACTTGCAGTGCGGGTCAACAGTTTATAGATCACGCCTCACGAATTGGTATGCGGGCGTAGCTCAGGGGTAGAGCATAACCTTGCCAAGGTTAGGGTCGTGAGTTCGAATCTCATCGCCCGCTCCAATTTGTTTTCCCGACTTCGAGACTTGTAAATCGCAACTTGCGAGCTTCTCTAGCATGACTTTGCTACATAGCCTCCAATCGGCAGGAAGCCCTGATTGAGTCGTTGGTGAGAGATCGAAGCAAGCAACTTGAAGCTTTGCGGAGAAACAGACTCCAATTGCCAATGATGTCGCCTTTTTACCCATGTTTGTCAGATTTGATGTTTACGGAGCCACGCTGAAAAATTGATGATGCGCGTGAAAGGAACGTCGCATGCGTTATTCTGGATTGAGAGTGATCAAAGAAGCCCTGACTGGCCACAAAGGCTGGACACCGGCGTGGCGTGATCCTGATCCGCAATCTCAATACGATTACGTGATTATTGGCGGTGGCGGGCATGGGCTGGCGACGGCCTATTATCTGGCGAAAGAATTTGGGCAAAAGAAGATCGCTGTTCTGGAAAAGGGTTGGATCGGCGGCGGCAATGTTGGCCGGAACACAACCATCATCCGGTCGAACTATCTGCTCGATGGCAACGAACCTTTCTATGAATTCTCCCTCAAGCTCTGGGAAGGGTTGGAGCAGGATTTCAACTATAACGCCATGGTGTCGCAGCGTGGCATTTTGAACCTGATCCATACCGATGCACAGCGCGATGCCTTTATCCGGCGTGGCAACGCGATGTTCCTGAATGGCGCCGACGCCGAGCTGTTGACCACACGTCAAATTAAGGAACGCTATCCCTTCCTCAACACCAACGATGCCCGCTTCCCGATCAAAGGTGGGCTGGCGCAACATCGCGGCGGCACTGTGCGCCATGATGCAGTGGCTTGGGGCTATGCCCGTGGAGCCGACCGTCATGGCGTCGATATTATCCAAAACTGCGAGGTCACGGGCTTCCGGCGCGAAAATGGCAAGGTCGTGGGCGTCGAAACCTCGCGCGGGTATATCGGCACGGGCAAGGTCGGCTGTGCGGTGGCTGGGTCTTCCAGTCGCTTGATGTCCAAGGTTGATATGCGTCTTCCGATGGAAAGTCATGTGTTGCAAGCCTTCGTGTCAGAAGGTCTCAAACCGGTGATGCCGGGTGTTGTAACCTTTGGTGCAGGTCACTTCTACTGCAGCCAATCTGACAAAGGCGGCTTGGTCTTTGGTGGCGACATCGATGGCTACAATACCTACGCCCAACGCGGCAATCTGCCTGTGGTCGAAGACGTTTGCGAGGGCGGCATGGCAATCTTCCCCGCCTTCGGTCGGGCGCGGCTGCTGCGGATGTGGGGCGGCGTCATGGATATGTCGATGGATGGATCACCTATTATCGACCGCACTCACATTGACGGCCTCTACTTCAACGGCGGCTGGTGCTACGGCGGCTTTAAGGCGACGCCGGCCTCTGGCTTCTGCTTTGCACACCTTCTGGCCAAAGACACACCGCACCCCACCGCCAAAGCCTATCGGTTTGATCGCTTCGAAAAGGGGCTGATGATCGATGAAAAAGGTATGGGCGCACAGCCCAACCTGCACTGAGGAGGACAAGATATGATTATCAAACACCCCCTCCTCGGCCCGCGCGATGCGTCAGAGTTCACTTATCTTGGCGATGCCAGCCTCATTGACCGGCCTGATTGGCAGTCAGAAACAGCGGCGCAGGATTTCTATGAATATCAATATCTGCGCGACAATCCCGCAGGTTTACACCAAGAACTCTGGTTTCACGAAAGCGGCGATCGGTCATGGCTTGTTGTTACGCGCAACACCCTGACCCATGAAATCACCGACGTCCAACTTGCCCGCGATGTGGCTCGCGCACGGGGTCGCAGCAAATGACTCAGCAAAATCGGATCTCCGGCGGCCAGATCGACACCAGTCAGACTCTGAAATTCACTTTCGACGGCAAACAGTACACCGGCCACCCCGGTGATACGCTCGCCTCCGCCCTTCTAGCAAATGGCGTGCGCCTCATGGGGCGGTCGTTCAAGTACCACCGTCCGCGCGGCGTACTTTCCGCTGGATCGGAAGAGCCTAACGCGCTGGTCGAACTGCGCGGCGGGGCTCGGAAAGAACCTAACACCCGGGCAACCACGGTTGAGCTGTATAATGGGCTCTTAGCGAACAGCCAAAACCGGCTTGGTTCACTGAAATTCGACCTGCTAGCGATCAATGATCGGCTGTCGAACTTTCTGACTGCTGGATTTTACTACAAAACCTTCATGTGGCCTGCAGCGTTCTGGGAAAAGCTCTATGAGCCGATTATCCGCAAGGCTGCTGGTCTTGGATCGCTGTCGCTCAAAGAAGACCCAGATGTCTATGACAAAGGTTTCTTGCATTGCGACGTGCTGATCATCGGTGCCGGACCTGCCGGACTTGCTGCGGCTTTGACCGCCGGGCGGTCTGGGGCGAGTGTCATTCTGGCAGACGAAGATTTTCGCATGGGCGGCCGCTTGAACAGCGAGACCTTCACAATCGGAGATGTCAACGGCGCGGATTGGGCCACCACCTCTGTTGCCGAACTCGCCAGCTTGCCCAATGTGCGCCTGATGTCCCGCACAACGGTTATTGGAGCGTTTGACCACGGCATTTATGGTGCGGTGGAACGCAACAACGACCATGTCGCAACGCCGGCTGAGGGCAAGCCGCGCCAAACCCTGTGGCGCATCTATTCGAAACAAGCCATCGTCTGCGCAGGCGCTTTAGAACGCCCCATCGGGTTCGAGAACAATGACCGTCCGGGCATCATGCTCGCCTCTGCCATGCGGTCTTATGCAAACCGTTGGGCCGTTGCCGCCGACAAGCGCGTCGCGATCTTCACCAACAATGATGACGGGCACCGCGCGGCTGCAGATTTGCACGCGAAAAGCGTGAAAATCTCTGCCGTGGTGGATACACGCGCGGATGCACCGCGCAACAATGACTATGAAGTGCTTGCAGGTGCGCAGGTTATCGACACCAAGGGTCGCCTTGGTCTGACCTTCGCAGACGTTCGATTGGCCGATGGATCAGAGCGCACGCTGGAATGTGGTGCATTGGGGATGAGCGGCGGGTGGAACCCCAACGTCCATATGACCTGCCATCAACGCGGTCGCCCCGTTTGGAACGACGATCTTGCAGCCTTTGTCCCCGGTGCTGACCTACCGGCTGGCATGACCGTTGCCGGTGCGGCGAATGGCGATTTCTCGACCGCTGGCGCCATGGCCTCTGGTGTAATCGGCGCAAAATCCGCTTTGAAGGCGATCGGCCTCAAAGCCAAAACCACCAAGCTACCACAAGCCGAAGATGCGCCGATCAACATCTCTGCTTTCTGGTACGTGAAAGAAGGCAAAGGCCGGGCCTGGCTCGATCAACAGAACGACGTCACCGTCAAAGACGTGAAGCTGTCGCATCAAGAAGGCTTCCGCTCGGTGGAGCATCTTAAGCGCTACACCACGTTAGGTATGGCAATTGACCAAGGCAAAACATCGAACATGGGTGGCCTGGCCATCATGGCAGAGTTGACCGGCAAGACGATCCCTGAAGTTGGCACGACGATTTTCCGTCCTCCCTACACGCCAACGGCTATCGGAGTCCTCGCCGGCCGCGCCCGTGGCCAGGACTTCCACCCTAAACGCCTAACGCCCTCACATCATTGGGCTGAGGAGCAAGGTGCTGTGTTTGTCGAAGTCGGCAATTGGCTCCGCGCGCAGTGGTTCCCGCAAAAGGGCGAAACCCATTGGCGCCAAAGCGTCGACCGTGAGGTCATCGCCACACGCAAATCTGTCGGCGTTTGCGATGTGACCACCTTGGGTAAAATCGACGTGCAGGGCGCTGATGCGGCGGAGTTTCTGAACAAAATCTATTGCAACGGTTTTGCGAAACTCGCCGTCGGCAAAACACGTTATGGCCTGATGTTGCGCGAAGATGGGATCGCCATGGACGATGGCACCGCCGCCCGCATGGCCGAAGATCATTTCGTTGTCACTACGACAACCGCCAATGCTTTGGGCGTCTATCGCCACATGGAATTTGTGCGCCAATGCCTCTTCCCCGATATGGACGTACAACTGATCTCTACCACCGAAGCCTGGGCGCAGTTCGCGGTCGCCGGGCCGAACTCTCGCAGACTTTTGCAAAAGATCGTCGATCACGATATCTCAAACGAAGCCTTCCCCTTTATGGCCTGTGGCAACATCACGATATGTGGCGGGTTACGGGCGCGGCTGTTCCGCATCTCTTTTAGTGGCGAATTGGCCTACGAAATCGCGGTGCCAACTCGCTACGGCGACGCTTTGATGCGCCGCATCATGGAGGAAGGCGCGGAATTTGACGTCGTGCCTTATGGCACAGAAGCACTGGGCGTGATGCGGATTGAAAAGGGCCATGCCACGGGCAACGAACTCAATGGCACGACGACGGCGCTGAACCTTGGCATGGGCCGGATGGTATCGAAAAAGAAAGACAGCATTGGATCAATTCTATCTGAGCGCGAGGGTCTCAATACTGACGACGTGCTGATGCAGGTCGGGATCAAACCGGTTGATCCATCGAAACCCGTTCCAGCTGGCGCTCATCTGATGAACCTGACCGGACCCGTCGATGCAGATCACGATCAGGGATATGTGACCTCTGCTTGCTATTCGCCCATCCTAGGCCACCACATCGCGCTTGGCTTTGTGAAAGACGGCGGCAACCGCAAGGGCGAGAAAATGCGCCTCGTCAGCCCACTGACCAAGGTGGAAACCGAAGTTGAAATTGTCAGCGCTCACTTCGTCGATCCAGAGGGGGAACGTCTTCGTGCATAGCCTTACGCCCATCACATCGCTTGGTGGCAAGACGCCACTGACGACTAACATCGGAACAATCACGATAGCCGAGGTGGACTCCTTAGCGCTGGCTTCGATCGCAACCCGTAAGGGCGGCAAGACCGCAACGGAGAGAGTTCTTAAGTCCATTTTAGGGTCAGTGCCCGCTGTCGGCAAAACCGCAGCTAAAGACGACATCACTGGCTTTTGGATGGGACCGGATCAATGGATGATTACAGCCCCTCTCGAAACACATGAAACCATGGCCGATGACCTTGTCGCTCAAGTCAAATCGAAAGCGTCAATCACCGAACAAACCGGCGCATGGGCGGTGTTTGACATCACTGGCGATGCGATGCCCGACGTTTGCGAACGCCTTTGTGGAGTTCCGATCCGCGAAATGACTGTAGGGGACGTGCGCCGCACAACTATCCATCAACTTGGCTGCTTCGTAACGCCAATGAATTCTGGCAACACACTTCGGGTGGTGGGACCACGCGCTTCTGCAAGATCACTTTATCATGCTATCGAAGTGGCAGCAAAATCCGTGGCTTAAGCTGAACGCGCGATCTGAGTTTCGCGTACCCTGAACAAATTCACCTTTTCCCGATCCACGGACGGCTGAATGCCAAAGGTCTCTTTATAGTTTTGGGTCAGGGTAGCAGTTGATGAGTAGCCAACAGCCAACGCAATGTCCCTTAAACTGTCATTGGAATAGAGAACAAGCTGTCGCGCGGCTTTCATCCTGATCGTACGATAGTAGTGATGCGGTGATTGACCTGTGGATTGCTTGAACATTCGTTCAAGTTGGCGCACCGATATACCGACTACGGCAGCAGCATCTGCAACATTGATCGGGTCTTCGATATGACTACTGAACAGCGCGACAGCCTGTTGAACGAAGCGCGGCAACATATCGTCAGTACTTATACTATTTGCCGTTGGAACCTTTTGCGTAATGCCTTCTCCTCGCACCAGCGGGTGTTGGAACCAACAGGCAACCTCCGTCGCCACTTCTGGGCCGAGATGACGATCAATAAGTATTAGGGCCAAGTCAAAAGCAGCCGACGCCCCAGATGCGGTTAGTCGGCGTCGGTCAATCGCGATGACTTCATCGGTCACATCTAAATCCGGAAATTCTGCATCAAAGGCCGCAGCATAGCACCAATGAACCGACACAGTGTATCCGTCGAGCAAGCCAGATCGAGCGAGTGGGAAGACGCCTCCACTGACGGCACCTAGATCCAATCCATGGCGTTCCAATTTTCGCAATCTACCGTTGGATATCTTTGCATCTTCAAACGTACCGGACGGGGAACTCAAAATGTAGATTGCATCGAGTGAATCGGCTTCAGCGAGCGCCAAGTCTGGTTCGAACCAAACTGACGCACTCGACTGAACACGGATTCCATTTTCTGAAATCAGTCTCCAGGAAAAAGTATTTGTCGACGAAATTTCGTTCGCAGCGCGCAGTGGCTCGATCAAAGACGTAAGACACGCCATAGGAAATCCCGGAAAGATCAGGAACCCAATTGTTATATCTTCACCTTTGTTCATAAACTTATACTATCGGGAAAATATGAAGAAATTCCACTGGAAAAAATTTACGAACGGAAGTGGTAAAACAAAATCCTACTTCTCCTTTGCATCAAAACCGCTGGTTCAGACACGAGGTTCTGAAAAACAGTTTTTTCAAATGCTTAGGATCATCAGCCGGTGTCCGGTCAACGCGGCAAACTCTCAAATACAAGGGAAACCAAAACAATAGAGGAACGACTTAGGCCTTTTGATCTCTACCGATCTGTCGAAAATTCATGAACTATCTGCGTGTCATTCTCCTACCCGAAAGAATCGGGCCACTTAGGCAAATTTGGTGTCCTTGCTGCAAACCTTATTACAACTTCAGATGTCAAACATTCATGCCCATTCCGTTCGAATAGTGCCGCCCGAATTCACCTTAACAGAGGAGGCAAAGGCGCTCATGTATGATGACACGAAAAAAAATTTGCACCTCAAGAATAAAAGTTTCTCTTTAGTTGAATGTGCATACTGCTAGTGCTAACTAGGATTCGAAATCTGTTCCACACGCAGACTTAATGATTAAGGGGAACGCAATGTGCGGAATTGTAGGATTGTTCCTAAAGGACAAGTCGCTCGAACCCAAGTTGGGTGAGATGCTTACTTCAATGCTTATCACTATGACGGATCGCGGTCCGGACAGTGCAGGCATTGCCATCTATGGTGGTGAAGCAAACGGCAAAACTAAGATGGCGATTCAGTCGGACAGACCAGAACAAGCTTTCGAAAAACTCGATGCTCGGCTAGGGAAGATTATGGGCTGCACCGTCAGCTCCGAAGTTAAAAGCACTCATGCTGTGCTTGAGATTCCGGCGGGAACAACTGCCTCTGCCCGCGCGGCGCTTGCAGAGCTAGATCCTTCAATCAGAGTAATGAGCCGCGGCGACAGCCTGGAAATTTACAAGGAAGTCGGCCTACCCAAAGACGTCGCCGCCCGCTTTGAGGTTGAAAAAATGTCCGGCAGCCACGGAATTGGACACACCCGCATGGCCACGGAATCGGCCGTGACGACGATGGGCGCGCATCCGTTCAATACCGGTGACGATCAGTGCCTCGTGCACAATGGCTCGCTCTCCAACCACAACTCTTTGCGCCGCAAGCTGCGCCGTGAAGGTGTGCATATTGAGACAGAGAATGACACCGAAGTGGGTGCGGCTTATCTGACCTGGAAGATGCAAAATGGCGCGACCTTGGGGGAAGCGCTGGAAAGCAGCCTTGAGGATCTGGATGGGTTCTTCACATTTGTTGTCGGCACCAAGGACGGCTTTGGCGTGGTCCGCGACCCGATTGCCTGTAAGCCAGCCGTGATGGCAGAGACCGATCAATATGTGGCCTTTGGTTCTGAGTACCGCGCGCTGGTTGACTTGCCGGGGATCGAGGATGCCCGCGTTTGGGAACCAGAGCCCGCAACCGTTTACTTCTGGAGCCATGACGCGGCTCCAACGACTAAAGAGAAGGCCGCATAAGACATGCAGACCATTGATCTGACAGAAGTTGGCCTGCGCGAAACCAACGCCACGTTGCACGCGCAGTCCGATGACACCAATCAAACCGCGTGGGAAATCATCAATCCACGTGGCTCTCATGCCATTGCCTGCGGGCTAAATGCACCCATCGAAGTCACCGTGCGCGGCTCCACCGGGTATTACTGTGCGGGCATGAACCAGCAAGCGACCGTTAATATCGACGGTTCCGCCGGCCCGGGTACCGGCGAAAACATCATGTCAGGAAAAATCGTCATCGAAGGTGACGCGAGCCAGTACTTGGGTGCAACGGGCCACGGCGGCCTGATTGTTGTCAAAGGCAACGCATCTTCTCGCTGCGGCATCTCCATGAAGGGTGTCAATATCGTGGTGCAGGGCAACGTCGGCCACATGTCCGCCTTTATGGGCCAATCCGGCAACCTCGTAGTCTTGGGTGACGCAGGCGACGCATTGGGCGACAGCTGTTATGAGGCACGCTTCTTTGTGCGTGGTGAGGTGAAGTCCCTTGGTGCGGACTGCGAGAAGAAAGAGATGCGTCCAGAGCACATCGCGTTCTTAAAAGAGATCCTCGCCGAAGCAGAGATTGAAGCCGATCCATCCGAGTTCACCCGCTATGGCTCTGCTCGGAACTTGTATAACTTCGACGTCGACAACGCTGGCGCTTATTAAGGACCCGATCTGATGAACAAACACGATCCCAAGGGTATACCGCACACGACGCCGCGGCAGTCGGCGACCTTTACCCAAGACGTTAACTCCGACATCCGTCGCGCCGCGGCGACCGGCATCTATGACATCCGCGGCGGTGGCGCGAAACGCAAGGTGCCGTCTTTTGACGACCTGCTCTTCATGGGCGCGTCGATCTCTCGCTATCCGCTCGAAGGCTATCGTGAGAAATGCGACACCAACGTCACCATCGGCGGTCTGAACGCATCTAACCCCATCGAACTCGATATCCCGATCACCATTGCGGGCATGTCCTTTGGTGCGCTCTCTGGCCCTGCAAAGGAAGCCTTGGGGCGCGGCGCCTCTGCCGCAGGTACCTCCACCACCACGGGTGATGGCGGCATGACGCCTGAGGAACGCGGGCATTCAGATAAGCTTGTCTACCAATACCTGCCGTCCCGCTATGGCATGAACCCCAACGACCTGCGCAAAGCGGACGCGATTGAGATTGTCGTTGGCCAAGGTGCAAAACCAGGCGGCGGCGGTATGCTTCTGGGTCAGAAAATCTCTGACCGCGTCGCTGAAATGCGCAACCTGCCCAAAGGGATCGACCAGCGGTCTGCCTGTCGTCACCCGGATTGGACCGGCCCAGACGATCTTGAGATCAAGATCCTCGAGCTGCGCGAAATCACTGGGTGGAAAGTGCCGATCTACGTCAAAGTCGCTGGCGCCCGCCCCTACTATGACACAACGCTCGCGGTGAAAGCAGGTGCAGACGCGGTTGTTCTGGACGGGATGCAAGGCGGCACAGCAGCCACGCAAGACGTCTTCATCGAACACGTGGGCTTGCCCACCCTCGCCATCGTGCGCCCCGCCGTGCAAGCGCTACAAGACCTCGGGATGCACCGCAAAGTGCAACTGATCCTTTCCGGCGGCATCCGCTCTGGCGCAGATGTGGCCAAAGCCATGGCACTGGGTGCTGACGCGGTCGCCATCGGCACGGCAGCCCTCATCGCGCTTGGCGACAATGATCCAAAGTGGGAAGCCGAATACAACAAACTCGGCACCACGGCTGGCGCCTACGATGACTGGCATGAAGGCCAAGACCCTGCGGGTATCACAACGCAGGTTCCTGACCTTATGGCGCGCTTTGATCCCATTGAAGGCGGCCGCCGCTTGCGCAACTACCTCAAGGTGATGACCCTGGAGGCGCAGACCATCGCGCGGGCTTGCGGCAAGAACCACTTGCACAACCTTGAGCCAGAGGATTTGGTGGCGCTGACCATGGAAGCCGCCGCCATGGCAAAGGTTCCGCTGGCAGGCACCGACTGGTACCCCGGCAAAACCGGCACTGGATACTAATCTCAAAACGAGGGCGCGGCGATCAGCAGACCGCGCCCCTACTCTTTAGACGACAGGGAAACAACAATGGCTACAGACCTCGCACAATTTGCCAAAGACAACGGCGTCAAATACTTCATGATCTCCTTCACCGACCTCTTCGGGGGTCAACGCGCCAAACTGGTGCCTGCCTCTGCCATCGCGGACATGCAAGAAGACGGCGCAGGCTTTGCGGGCTTCGCCACATGGCTCGACCTGACACCGGCCCACCCCGACATGCTCGCCGTGCCGGACCCCGAAGCTGTGATCATCCTGCCCTGGAACAAGGAAATCGCATGGGTGCCAGGAAACTGCGTGATGGAGGACGAACCCGTCGCCCAAGCCCCGCGCAACGTTTTGCGTCGCCTGATTGATGAAGCCGCTGCCGAAGGCATGCACGTCAAAACCGGCATCGAGGCGGAGTTCTTCCTTTTAACTCCTGACGGAAGCCAAATCTCCGACGAGTACGACACCGCAGCCAAGCCATGCTATGACCAGCAAGCCTTCATGCGCCGCCTCGACGTTATCCGTGAGATCAGCGACTACATGCTGGAGCTGGGCTGGGGCCCCTACCAGAACGACCACGAGGACGCGAACGGCCAGTGGGAAATGAACTGGGAGTTTGACGATGCGCTGAACACAGCTGACAAGCACAGCTTCTTCAAGTTCATGGTCAAAACCGTCGCTGAAAAGCACAGCTACCGCGCGACCTTTATGCCGAAGCCTGTGGAAGGCCTTACCGGCAACGGCTGTCACGCGCATATCTCTGTCTGGGATGCGCCGGGGTCGGCCGCCAAAACCAACGTCTTTGCGGGGACCGGTGAAGGACAAACCGGCGAGGTTGGCCTGTCCGAGCGCGGCAAGCACTTCTTGGGCGGCATCATGAAGCACGCCTCAGCCCTCGCTGCGATCACCAACCCAACAGTGAACAGCTACAAACGGATCAATGCACCTCGTACTATGTCAGGGGCCACATGGGCACCCAACACAGTCACATGGACTGGTAACAACCGCACCCACATGGTCCGCGTCCCCGGCCCCGGCCGATTCGAATTGCGCCTGCCCGACGGCGCGACAAACCCCTACCTGCTGCAAGCCGTGATCATCGCCGCTGGCCTCTCCGGTATCCGCTCCAAAGCCGATCCAGGGAAACGCCACGACATCGACATGTACGCCGAAGGTCACAAAGTGCGCGGCGCACCAAAGCTGCCTTTGAACATGCTCGACGCCCTACGCGCCTACGACAAGGACAAAGACCTCAAAGCCTCAATGGGTGATGAGTTCTCCGCTGCTTACCTGAAGATGAAACATGAAGAGTGGAACTCATACGTCTCCCACTTCAGCCAGTGGGAAAAAGACAATACGATGGATATTTGAGTAAAAGTTGAGAAGCCATGACGGCATCGCAAAAGATTTGGGATGCCGTTAATTTTTTCAGCCTACGATCAGACGTAGGTTTCGAAGTCAGTACTTAGCCCTTACCCTGAGGCACGACCTCATACCCCGGCTCTTCCAGCTCATCGTCGGTCATTTCGGGTGGAAAACCCGGGGCGCGAATGTCTAAGCCGGTCGCTTCTTCGAGCCGTTTGACAATGTTCGGAGATAATTCCCGTTCTCCATATCGCGCGATGCCGTCGTCAAAAATTTCGACCAGCATAGGTGCAATCTCTAAGGGAACATTCGCGCGATCGGCGACTTCTTTGAAGAGTCCAACATCCTTTTTTACCAAATCCATCGTGAACGAAATATCGCGCGATCCGTTCAAGATCACTTGGCTCTCTGTTTCATGGACGAACGATGTGCCCGAAGAGATCTTGATCGCTTCATAGGTCGTGTTCAGGTCCATGCCTGCGGCCTTTGCCGTGACCAAAGCCTCGCAACAGGTGATCAGGTTCGCGGTGGCGAGGTAGTTGGTCACAACCTTCAAGACGGACGCCGAACCCAAATCGCCCGTGTGCAGAACACGTCGGCCCATGGTTTTGAGGAAAGGAAGAATGCGTTCGAAAGTATCGCGATCGCACCCGGCGAAGATCGAGATATTGCCGGTATCCGCTCTGTGGCAGCCGCCGGACACTGGGCAATCAACTGCGGCTCCGCCGCGCTCCAAAACCAGCGCGCCAAGACGTTTCACTTCGGCCTCATCAGTGGTGGACATTTCCATCCAGATTTTGCCGGTGGTCACTTCGGGCAGCATTTCATCCATCACGGCGGCAGATGCGGCGGGCGACGGCAGGCAAGTGATGACCGCATCGCAATCGCGCATCAGCTTGGCTGGTCCATCTGCTTTCTTTGCACCCTTTTCGACGAAACTATCGACCAGTGCTTCGTTCAGGTCATGGACGGTGAGGTCCACACCGTTTCTCAGCAAAGACCCCGACAACTTACCGCCAACGTTCCCAAGCCCAATAAAGCCAACTTTCATATCGAATTTCCCTGTTTCCGCATTTAGGGAGTTCCCCCAACTTGCGCCGTTACTCATTCAAAGTGACGTTGGCATAGGGACTGCGATCGCCAAAGCAGAAAAACGTCAGGATCTAGCGTGCAGCGCCAAAACTGGCGCGGACCGTGCTGCCGTCATTGGCGACGATGTCGACAAGACCTCCGACTTCTTTGAAGTCATCTCCAGCAAACGCACCGGTGATATCAAAGTCGCCGCCAGAAAAATCGGTATCCGAGAATGTATTGTTCGTGATCGAGTTTCCGCCAGCGAGGCCACTTGTGCGTGCCGAAATCCCCTGAATGGTGAGACGTTGACCGGACGTAGCAACAGGTGCGAGTGCACCGACCTGCTGCTGCCCGTCAAAATTGGAGAAGCTGATCGAGCCGCTTGACGCACCGCCGAAGCGCACTGAAACGTTGGTGTCGGCAATGCCTTCAAAAACCGTTCCAGTATCGGCTTCGCTAACAACGAGCAATCCTTGACCGAAGTAATTCACAGCACCAGTCGGTGTGGGTGTGCCATCTGGCACCGGAAGGTAGATAAACCGGTCGCCATCCAGGACGGTTACACTTCCAAGCCCAAGATTGACGGAAGCTTCGGCAACAGAAATACGGGCGCTCCCAAGGACGAGTTCTTCTTCAGAGGGTGTAAACTGGCCCGTTTGAGTTCCCGTTGCACCAACAACACTCACTTCAATCGTCCGTGTCACAGAGGTGTCGTTTAGCCCGTTCGGTACGAGTTGACGCGTGATTGATCCAGAATTCGAACCTGTTCCGCTTCCGCCGCAAGCAGCAAGCGCAATGCAAGTGGCGAATGAGGCAATTGATAGGATTGGATGTTTCATCAATTAAGCCCCTTCGTCCGCAAAAATAAAACTATCCGAGGTCAACTCTTCAACCGTGACACCATGGATGAGGATGGTCGTGCCGGAGCTTGAAAAGACCACGCCATTTGCGGTGTCTTCAAATGCGTCTAAAACATCTTCCGCATCAGAAAACCCAAATCCCAACAGCATCAAAGAATCCTGACCAACCTCGAAATCGCGACCTAGGATTTCCTGAGTCTCGACATCAAAGCGCGCAAGTGTATCTGACCCTTCGAATGGTCGGAATACAAACGTATCCGCACCCAAACCACCCATCAAAAGATCATCATCCGCACCACCGTCGAGACGGTCGTCCGATCCGAAGTATGTCGAATACCCGTCACTGGCGAGAGCATCATCTCCACCGCCGCCTACCAAGCTATCTTGCCCCAAACCGCCGAGCAAAATATCAGCGCCCGAACCACCATAAAACTGGTTGTCACCGGCTTGACCCAACGCGCGATCGTCCCCGCCCTCACCCCGGAAAACGTCGTCTCCTGCAGAGTTCACAAAGGAATCATCGCCGCTGCCAGCAGATACGATGTCCGTCCCTGCTCGGGATTCTATCAGATCATCGCCAGGACCAGTATTGATGTTGTTATTGAGACCGTTTCCGACCACCCAATCCGCGAAGTTGCTACCAACGACATGTTCTAGGTTGCTGCCTTCGGCCACATAGACCTTGGGCCCCGTGTCGATCAGTCGATCCAAGTCGACGTAGTGCAGCGACTGTCCGCCAAAGCGTGGGCCGGCTTCGCCAAGTGCGCTCAGATCAACGGTGTCGGACCCACCGGCGTCCCATATCGTTTGGATGCTGCCCTCTTCGAACTCCGTGATGTCATAGCGCGTGTTGCCGGACATATGCGACATGTTCGCGCCGTAGAGGTATTGCAGAGCCAGAACGTCAAATGGCATCACCGTTCGCGGTTCTTCGGGTTGGGTGAAGCCATCCGTATAGGACATCATCGAGTATTCAGTGCTATCCGTCCCTGTCGGCGTTCGTATCCCAAAGAACGGATGCTCCAATCCGATTGCATGCCCAATCTCATGGATCAATACACCATAAGCAAAAGTATCCGGCTGCGGGTTTTCGTATTCGGAAGGGTTCGTCGTTGTGTCATTCGCCAAATAGACCTCGACATCTTCCAGCCAGCCGTAAGTTTCGTCGATGGTGTCAAAGGACAGATACGTGATACCAACCGTTCCGCTGCCATCTTGCCCAAGTGCCGCGTTTCCAAATTGAATGTCGGCTTCCTGACCGTCTGCGATTTCTTCAAATTCGATGTTCGCAAAGGTTTCAAACATCGCAAGAATATTGAGGACCGCATTGCGCTGAGAGGCGTTCATCACCTCAAAATTCGGAAGGTTGGACTCGGTCAAAAAATTGAAGGTGACAGTTACACCGGTGCCAAGCGTATTGGTCTGGTGAAACGACAAGACAGGGTTGTCAAACCCACCATCTTCGGTGATCAAAACACCATCGATTCGTCTATCGCCGCTGATGACCTTCAAGATCGAACACTCCAACTACTCGCGCGCTTTGATCATACTACACAACCAGAAGGGCAGAACTATGACCTACTGATGCTATGATTGGGTCGACAAATGCCACATACCCGATCGTTTTTTCGATCTCAGCTTGGCGACCGAAGTAGGTTCGTTATAAGGCATCCACGAAAGCAGGAGCAATCGTTATGCGCAAAGCAAAGATCACGCGGAAGACGGCGGAAACCGATATCTCCGTTGAGATTAATCTCGACGGGACAGGTGTTTACGACAACCAAACCGGCGTTGGATTTTTTGACCACATGCTCGACCAATTGTCGCGTCATGCTTTGATCGACATGACCGTTCGCGCGGATGGTGATTTGCACATTGATGATCACCACACGGTCGAGGACGTGGGGATTGCGCTTGGCCAGGCATTGACAGAAGCCATGGGCGACAAAAAAGGGATCGTACGCTACGGGTCTTGCCATCTTGCGATGGATGACGCGCAGGTCCGGTGTGCCCTTGATTTATCTGGGCGGCCCTACCTTATCTGCAATCTGGATTTGCCGTTTGGAAAGATAGGCACCTTCGATACCGAGCTTGTGCGCGAGTTTTTTCAAGCGTTCAGCACGCATGGCGGAATCACTTTGCACATCGACAAGCTGCATGGGTTTAACGCGCACCATATAGCGGAGGCTGCATTCAAAGCCGTCGCACGTGCCTTGCGGGACGCCTTGGAAACCGATCCGCGCAAGGCGGACGCGATCCCGTCAACGAAGGGCGCCCTGTGACCACTGTTCTGATCGACTACGACAGCGGCAACTTGCACTCTGCGCAAAAGGCGTTTGAACGCATGGCGAAAGAGGTGGACGGCGGCGAGATCGTCGTTACCTCAGATGCAGATGTTGTTTCTAAAGCGGATCGTGTTGTGCTTCCCGGTGACGGCGCGTTCCCGCATTGTCGCGACGAACTCTTCGCCCGCAGTGATCTGGCTGAGGCCATGATCGAAGCGGTGAAAACGCGTGGCGTGCCTTTCATGGGGATTTGCGTCGGCATGCAGATGCTGGCGACGACGGGTCACGAGTATCAGGAAACCCCCGGACTAGACTGGATCGCGGGCGACATTCATCGGATTGCACCGAATGACCCAAGCCTGAAAATCCCGCATATGGGTTGGAACAATTTGGTTCTGAACGGGTTACACCCTGTTTTAGAGGGTGTTTCGACAGGTGATCACGCTTATTTTGTGCACAGCTACGCCATGCAAGTTACTGATCCCAAGGACCTTTTGGCACATGTGGATTATGGTGACGATGTCACAGCCATTGTCGCCAAGGACAACGTGATTGGGATGCAATTCCACCCGGAGAAGAGCCAGACCGCCGGCCTTCGGATGATCGGCAATTTCTTGCAGTGGGCACCGTAAGCCCCTTCACCGGCTTGAGCTTTGACGTATCGTGGGGTTAGCCAAAAGCAGGGACTTGCACATGCACCGACGCCTATTCGTTTGCTCAATCGCAGCCCTCGCCGCGTGTGGGCGACGTGACGCGCCACAAGAGGCCCGCGTTGCCGTTGTTCAAGTGAGCCGCGATACCATTCCGCTTCATCCGAATGAAACGCCGGAACTGCGCGCATTAATCAACAAATACGCCGATATCCATGACATTCCCGTCACGCTTTTGCACCGCGTCATTATCCGCGAAAGCACGCATCGTCCCTGGGCCAGAAACGGACCCTATTGGGGTCTCATGCAAATCCTGCCTGCAACGGCTCGATCAATGGGGCACGACGGCCCGCCGGAAGAGCTTTTGGATGCGGAAACCAACCTAAAATACGCTGGCAAATATCTGCGCGGCGCTTGGCTCCTCTCCGATGGCAGCGAAGAAACAGCCGTGATGTGGTATGCGCGCGGCTTTTATTTTGAAGCAAAGCGACGCGGTATGTTGGTCGAAACGGGCCTAAGGTCGGAATAAATAAAGGGCCCGCATTCCGGCGAGCCCTTTAATTTCACTATTGTGCTTGGCAATCAGCCAGCACGAACCCAGTTCTGGCTCGCACAAAGAAGCCCACCTGCAATACAGCCCTTCAGCTCAAGCCGGTCACCGCTGACGTTCATCTTGCCGGTGTAGGTCTTTCCGTTAGATGGGCGGAACACCTGACCGTTATAGGACCCGTCGCCATTCGGAACCATGTCGATGACAATTTGCAGGCCGATGTTGTCGCTCTCAATCTGTGTGCCGCTGGTGTCAAACACGCGCTGGATTACGCCGCAAAATGCCCCGCCACATGGCGAAATCGCGATATGCGCAAAAGCGCCGTCATCTGGTTCTGTTTGCCAAACACCAACTGCAGCATCCTGAGCCGCCGCCGCCGTTGCAAAACCAAACAGGGCCACAAGTGCCAAAACAATCTTTCTCATAATACCGTCCTCCCTAGGGTGATGCGAAATCCTTCCAACAGGTGACGGTTTCAATCAAGTATGACGTTGGGTCCGTTGCAATTCCCCGCGACCCTTGCGATAGGGGCGCCAAACTGCTCAAGAAAGGTCGCCCAATGATCCTCTACCCCGCGATTGACCTCAAAGACGGACAAGCTGTGCGCCTTGTGCACGGTGATATGGATCAGACCACCGTGTTCAACGACGACCCCGCAGCCCAAGCGAAAGAGTTTGTTGCCGCGGGGTGCCAATGGCTGCATTTGGTCGACTTAAACGGTGCATTCGCAGGGGAACCCGTTAATGCCGCGCCGGTAGAAGCGATATTGAAAGCCTGCCCAGTGCCCGCGCAACTCGGCGGCGGCATCCGCGACCTCGCGACGATCGAACGCTGGATCGACAAAGGCCTCGCCCGCGTCATCCTTGGCACCGTCGCAGTCGAAAACCCCGATCTGGTACGCGAAGCCGCGAAAGAATTCCCTGGCAAGGTGGCCGTGGGCCTCGATGCCCGCAACGGCTTTGTCGCGACAAGAGGCTGGGCCGAGGAAACTGACATCCAAGTTACCGACCTCGCCAGATCCTTCGAAGACGCTGGCATCGCCGCGATCATCTACACCGACATCCTCCGCGATGGCGCGATGAAAGGCCCCAACATCGCCGCGACCGAAGCCCTCGCCCGAGCGGTCGACATCCCCGTGATTGCCTCTGGAGGTGTCTCATCAATGGCCGACCTCACAGCACTCATGAAAACCGGTGTCATTTCTGGCGCTATCTCCGGCCGTGCGCTGTATGACGGGGCCATCGACCTGAAAGAAGCGCTCGCCACCCTAAACGCCTAATGCCCTCCCATCTTGGCCCAAAAACTCTCCCCGCAGGCCCGCTTTCCACATGGCCCCAACGCTGCTAAAGACGCGCTATGCTCAAAACCCGCATCATCCCCTGCCTTGACGTCGCCGAAGGCCGCACCGTCAAAGGCGTCAATTTCGTCGACCTGATCGATGCGGGCGATCCGGTGGAACAAGCCATCGCCTATAACGCCGCCGGCGCAGACGAGCTTTGTTTTCTGGACATCAAAGCCACCCATGAAAACCGCGGCACGATGTTCGATTTGGCAACCCGCACTGCGGAACAATGCTTTATGCCGCTGACGATCGGCGGTGGGGTACGCACCCACCATGACGTGCGAGATCTTCTGCTTGCAGGCGCGGACAAGGTCAGCTTCAACTCCGCGGCCGTGGCCAACCCCAACGTCGTCGCGGAAGCCGCGATGCGCTTTGGATCGCAATGCATCGTAGTCGCCATCGATGCCAAAACAGTGGTGCCTGGAAAATGGGAAATTTTCACCCACGGCGGCCGCAAGCCAACCGGTATCGACGCCGTCGAATTCGCCAAAACCGTGGTCGCCAAGGGCGCAGGAGAAATCCTGCTCACCTCAATGGATCGTGATGGCACCAAATCCGGCTTCAACCTGCCCCTCACCCGCGCCGTGAGCGATGCGGTGAACGTCCCCGTCATCGCTTCGGGCGGCGTTGGCACACTCGACCACCTTGTCGAAGGCGTGACCGAAGGAGGAGCCTCCGCCGTGCTTGCTGCCTCCATCTTCCACTTTGGCACTTACACAATTGCTGAGGCCAAAGAACATATGGCCAAGGCCGGCATCCCAGTGAGGCAGACATGACCCTCTCCGATCTCTACGCTACCATCGAGGCCCGCAAATCAGCGAATCCAAACAGCAGTTGGACGGCAAAACTCCTGACCCAAGGTCCGGAAAAATGCGCCGAGAAGTTCGGTGAGGAAGCTATCGAGGCCATCATCGAAGCCACCAAAGGCGACAAAACCCGCCTGACGTCGGAGGCCGCCGATGTCCTCTACCACTTGCTGGTCATGCTCGCAGCCAGCGGCGTCCACCTTAATGACGTTCTTGCAGAACTCGCCCGCCGCCAAGGCACCTCCGGTATCGAAGAAAAAGCCAACCGCTAAGCTCTTCCTCTTGCCCAAAATACCTCGGGGGTGCGGGGGCTGGCCCCCGCCCTACAACGTCAGGCGAGACGAAATCACGCCAGTATTGAACCCACCCATACGCAACTCACCAAAGAGCCGTTGATACTCAATCTTGGGGCACCGGTTCTGAATAACCTCCACACCCCGTGCTTCGGCCAGTGCAGTCGCGTCCGCATTCTCAATCCCAATCTGCATCCAAACGGTCTGTAATTCATCCCAACGCGCCAATGCTTCTTTTACGATGCTTGGCACAACCTCTGATCTACGAAAGATATCCACCATATCCACAGCATCCGGGATCGAGGCAAAATCGGGATAAACCAACTCCCCACCCAGCTCCTGCCCGGCCAATCCAGGATTCACAGGAATCACTCGAAACCCCTTTAGGCGCAGATAGCGCGCGACATAGAAACTCGGCCGCACTGGATTAGCTGACGCCCCAACTTGGGCAATCACTTTTGTACGGCAAAGGATATCGCGAAGATACGCGTCTGAATAAGTCATGCGGCCCGCTAACATGTTCCTTTCAAAGGGGGAATGGTAGTTTCCGTGGTGGTATGTTCTTTTGACGGCAAGCCCGAAGCTTCCGGATAACTCGCGTTCGCCGCCTTGGTGATTATCGAAACACCCAAGGAACACCCCACCTCAATGGATCAATCAAAAATATCCTCGATCTCGTCCCAAAATTCAGACCAGAGCTTCTGCCCAAATCCCTTCCTTTTCTTGGATTTGCGCTTCTTTTCAACCCAATGCGACGGCTTCGATTTGGAGCGTTTTTTGGGCTTTGGGCGGGTGGGCGTCGCCGCAGGCGCGGTCACACGGTCAAGCCCCGATGGCAACATCTTCATCGCTTGCAAAGGCGCACCACAGCTGGAACAGCTCAATTCATGGTGCGTTTTACCTCGCAATACCAGCGCAGCTTTGGTGCCGCAATAACAACATGTCGCGATTTTAGTGCCCTGCATCAGACCCTCTTTGCCTCATCCTTTAGAGGCATATAGGGCAACTGCCGCCGCATTTGAGACGTTAAGGGAACCAAATCCACCAGAAAAATCAATTCGGACCAAGTGATCACAGGTCGCCAGGGTTTTTTCTCGCAATCCCGGCCCTTCTGCACCCATGACCAAAGCAATCGCGCGATCACGTTTCCCGTCGACAGCCTCTTCAATCGTTTGGTCTGCCGTTCCATCCAAGCCCAGCACCAAATACCCCATAGACTTCAACTCGGTCATAGCGTCGGCCAAGTTGCGCACTCGAATATACGGCTGACGCTCCAATGCACCGCTTGCTGTTTTTGCCAAGGCGCCGGTCTCGGGAGTCGCATGACGGGACATCGACACCACTGCCCGCGCACCGAAAACCTCCGCTGATCGTAGAATCGCACCTACATTGTGTGGATCGGTCACGCGGTCCAGCATCACGATTCTGGGCGGCATTGGGCCATCGCCCGTCGCGATCTCATCCAATCGCCCCCAATCCAATGGTTTGACCTCTAAGGCTGCGCCCTGATGCACAGATTGCGGATCAATAGGGGCGGCAAACTTACGCGGGTCAGACATTTCTGGCGTAACGCCAGACGCCTCAATCGCATCCGCGAGACGGTCAGCCGCATTTTTAGTAACAACGAGGCGGAGCTTTTCACGTTTCGGGTTCATCAAAGCATCACGCACTGCGTGAATTCCAAAGAGCCAAACCGTCTCTGCCGCAGCAGCACGTTTCGCCTGTTCCTTTGCAACAACCCACTTTGGTTTTTTCATAACGAACCCCATGTCCAAGGCCTTAGCGGATACCGGAGCCTGATCAATCTGTGAAGCCTCACATTTGAGGTTGACGCCCTGAAGTCACACAAGTAATCAGCCCGTCAGTGGGCGACAGGCCGCAAGGTGTGGCAGGGGACTGTAACTCCCTCGCGGAGACGCACGCCTGGTTCGATTCCAGGGTCGCCCACCACTCCACCTAGTGATTTAAAAAATTGAACATGTAGCACGGAAACATGCCGAGTTTGTTCGATTTCCAGTACTTTTTAAGCTATTTTCGGCACCAAGATGGCCAGACAAATCAAACCCTGGCACCTTCTTCTCGATCGCGAACGCTTTTTTTTACGCAAAGTCCCACAGCATCTCCATGAGTTTCTCAACATCAATAAGTGGTATGCGCTTCACATCGAACACAACTACCTGAGTGAACGCCTCAGCGATAGAGAGTTCCGGCGGGACACCAAAACAAAAGCCCGTCGGCTTAATGACTGCGAGCGAGTTGGGCGAGAGGCCGCCGGCAAATACCGGCCACATATCTGTCTAATCACCAGACAAGGTGGGCTTTCATCAGATTGGGGCAGGTTCAGTTCTTTAGCCCGGCAACCAGATCTGTGATCGTTGATGCAGGGGCGGCCGTTCCGCTCGCCAGCACAGCAATCACAAGGCCTTCGTCCGGATAGACCCTGACAGCTGCCGCGTAACCTGGTCCACCTCCACGGTGCTGGAGCCAATGACGCGTTTCGCTGCCGCGTTCGAACCAACCGAGTGGGGTTTGGTCAGGTGAACTCGGGCGCATTAGGCTGAGCGTTTCCTCTTCAAGTACAACGCCGGGCGACAGGGCGGCTTGTGCCAGACGGGCGGCATCGCGCGCTGATGCGATCAGACCCGTCGGCGGGGTTGCCTCGACATAGAGCCGGTTCTGCCAAAGCAGCGGGCCGTCATGCATATGAGTGAAGTCGCCCATGTCAATAAGAAACGGCAGAAGCGGGCTAAAGACATGGATGATGGGATGACTCCCGAGCGCTTCCCGAGGAGCGAGGTCGGACGTAAAAGTAAAATCTGTGGAGGTCATCCCTGCGGGTTCCAAAACACGCTCACGAATGACGTCCGAGTATTCCTCGCCGGTAACACCTTCGACGATCGCGCCTAGCACCATATAGCCGAGGTTGCTGTAGCGCCGGTCTTCTCCCGGCGCAAACCGCAGAGAGCGATACTCCGGCATCTTTCCTTTCAGGTAATCGGTCTGATTGGGCAGATCCTCGTCGTAGCGTAGCCATCCGAACACAGCCGGAACCGTGTCGCGCAGACCGGATGTGTGCCCCAGAAGATCGCGAACTGTCATCGCCCGGCCTTCCTTCGCTTCAACGTCAAACCAAGGGAGTACCGAGGTCACCGGTGAGTCGAGATCGAGAAGCCCATCCTCGGCAAGGTCCAGAACCGCCAACGCAGTCGCCACCTTTGTCACTGACCAGATATGGTAGACCGTGTCTGGTGTCGCATCACGAGCCTCGAACGGATTAGCTTGTCCCGCGGCGTGTTCCCAAATGAGTTCGCCGTTTCGCATGACCGCGACGGAGACGGCCGTTGCCGTTTTAGACGCCACCAAAAGGTCCAAGTACTCTACGACTTCACTCTGTTCGACCACGCCTTGAGGTGCGCGCGGGGCCTTAATGGCCGCGGCATAGAGCCCGATGCCCAAAAGCACCAAGATAATGAAAAGCGCCAGGAAGATGCGAAGGGCCATTGCGAGTACCATTTTACATCCTTCCCGTTTGTCGCGACCGCCAGAATTTTCCGTCGATTGCATTGACCGTGGCGTGAGCGTCAATCTCATGTGACAATCTCCTTTGATTGCCACCAGTGTTGCAGCTTCGCGAGGCAGCGGCATTAATAATTGATAATGGGAAAGAGGTTTGGATCTTTACAGCCTGATTGACGCCCTCAGCCCGGTCTTTCCTAAGAAATGCTGGCCGAATTTGCATCTAAGTGAACGCCCCGTTTGACAAAGAAGGGCGAAATTCTCGCGTGTCAGGGTGCACATGTAACTCGAGAGGTCATGGTGCTTAGCGGCAAGATAGTGAATTAGGTCGCCAACACCAACGGGCGCGGGGTGTGTGTTGGATTTCATACTGGACTAGGCTTCGTGATACCGAACATCACACGCATGCGCGCGAACTTTTCCTCTTATCTTTGGAGGTTTTAGAAGACCCCGCCATCGCCGAAATACGTGCAGATGCTACGTTCTAAATTGCGTTCCAGTAATCTACCATTTTTTATGGTTTCCGCTTGTAAAACTACCCGATCAGTTTCACGGCAAGTGTGACGCCAGCGATAAAGACCCTTTTTGGCATTCGTCGTTGAGAAAGGCAGAGACGGTCAGCTTCCTTGGAAAAAGCGCCATTTCGCTACGGTAGCTACCAAGATCTGCCTTACTAGCAATCGGTTCCCAGATCTAACCCTCAATCAAGCTTCGTGTTTCGCTCAGCACCGCGAAGTCGGCTGAGTGTGACCGGGGTCATACCGAGATAGGAAGCTATTAAATAATGTCCGAAGACGTCTTCGTGACGCGGGAAAGCTCTGCGAAACCAAGCTAGGCGGTCTGCGCCACCAAGAGCTGCAAGACACCATTCTCGATCAGCCTTACGGACCTGTTCTTGTTGCATAATGCCGTTTGCCCATTCGCGTATTGGCTCCGAAACCAGCATGAGCTCAATCAAAGCGCGGTTGTCCATCTGCGCAACCAACACGTCCGTAACGGCGTCTATTGACACAAGCGAGGTCCCGTTTCTTGTTCTCACAATATTTGGTGTTACCACACAAGGACCAGCGTGAAAGCCAACACAAACGGCTCGACCGTCGAGATCGCTGATTTGGCTAGCGGCGCGTCCATCTAGAATGATGTGCTCCATTGGGTCTGGTTCGCCCTGCGCTGCAAGGCAACACCCCTTTACGACATGTTGGACGCTCCATGCTGCAGCGAACTCACGCGCGATGTCTTTGTCTAGAGCGCTCAAAGAACTGCTCAAAAAAGTCAAAAGGTCCAAATCCCGAATTCCTTATCAAACGATAATGCCAGCCTTGCACGTGCTCAGTACGACCGTTCCAACGATAAGGAGAACGAAATGACGAATTCACCTTTGCAGCAGAGCCAAAAGGCAGCACTCGCCGATCTTACAGCCAGCGAAACCCCCACAGCATCGATAGAGGATTCCGTAATAGTTTCCCACAATCAAAAACCTAAAAAAATAGAATTGCGCAGGCACTCAAGGTCGGTTTGATAATTTCGATTGGCGTTACTGGGGCGTTTATCCTAGCAGCAATAGGTTTGTATTTCGCTATGTCCGGGCAATACTTGGTGGCTGCCACAGTGGTAGACGATGCCTCTTTACCACAGATTGAGATCAACGGCGTGCGTCTGCATGCCGAGACATATGGCGACCCATCCAATCCAGTGATCATTGTTCTGCATGGTGGTCCGGGCGGAGATTACCGATCACTCCTCGGTTCAAAATCACTGGCGGATACAAATTTCGTGGTATTCTACGACCAAAGAGGTGCGGGACTGTCTGAAAGAGTTCCGGCGGAGAACTTAACCGTCCCAGCCTATATAGCAGAGCTCGATGCTGTTATTGATAGATATTCACCAGATCGCCCAGTGACCCTGCTTGGGCATTCCTGGGGTGCAATGCTTGCGACGGCCTATTTGGGCGAAGCTCCCGAAAAAGTTGCACGCGCAATTCTGTTGGAACCGGGCTTTTTCAATGGCGACGAGGCTCAGGATTGGATGGCACAAGCAAGCCAATATATGTCCGGATTGGGATTCTATCGACAAGCTGCTATCGCCGCCCTTCAGTCTCTACATGTGTCCGGCCCAGACTCCAGCGCGGCTCAAGACTACATGATGAGCGAAATCATTCATAGTTTCCTTAATCATCCGGAAAACCCGTACCACTGCCCCGGTGAAGAATTCGATGCGGCGGCGTGGCGATTTGGGGCAACGGCCAGCCAAACCGCGGGCAAAACTGGTGCTGCCGAAATTCAACTCATTGCCCAAGGTGCCGAACGCTATCCCGGACCTGTCCTTTTGCTCGCCAGTGAATGCAACGACTGGATTGGCGAGGACGCCCAACGTGCTCACCTGAGCTACTTTCAAAACGGAGAGCTTTCCATCGTACAGCACTCTGGTCACGATATGATTTGGGACAATCCAGACGAAACACTGCTTTTGATCCGTGCATTTCTTGACAAGTAAACCAGAGACACGGGCTTGTCTGTCAGGATGGCTCGTTGCAGCTACCTTTATCCAAAACGGTCGTTGGCCCTTTTGGCAGTATTGGTCGATCTGTGCTGAAAGCTGACGCTAAATTAACTCGACACTTGGTTTTGTTGCAGACCACTTGGATTACCCTGCACCCAACCACACCAAGCTCAGAGTCCGCTGCGGAAGCGTCAGTCGACCAACTTTTTGATCGTAGCAACCCCTCGAAAAAGACCGTTTAAAGGAAGGGCCAGATGAGGGGCCAAACCGATGTTCGCTACACCTTGAGGCATATCAATTGACAACTGGCGTTACTGCCAACATACTTTCTGAGGTAAAAAAGTATTAGGTACGGTTGGAGGTCAGAATGAAGTTGGTAAATCAAGCCGCAGCGTTTGCTACTATTATTTTTACTGGGTTCGAAGCGAACGCAGCTAGTATTAATCCTGCCGAATTTGGCCTCCAAGAAGGCAGTATTTTGTACTCTACTACAGGACTTGGTAGCGTGAGTTATAGTCCCAGCTCTTTTCTTCCTGATCCCCCAGTAGACATACCCGCTTTGCTATCTTACAATTTCTCGAACGAGAACGTTGTAACCGGCGGTAGCATAAACCCTACTTTTGGTCAGAGCGTGCTAGAGCTCGAAATTCAAGGACTGTCTATCAATGCCGGATCGTCGGCCGAAGTCAAAGCCTCCGGTGCAAGTGCGTTATTTTTTAAAGATGGTGATGAGAACAACGGTTTGCTCGAAATACTGTTCAAAGATGATAGTATTTCTGGTGCCGATTATGATGGTTTATTGGTGCGAGCCGAGGGCAAGTTCGGTGAAATCTCTCAGTTTTCATCTTCATTTAGCTGGGATACCGCGAACATTTCCGTGATTGAACTTTCCAGCATCACTCCAGTTCCTATCCCCGCAGGCTTTCCACTCCTGCTTACTGCTATCGCTGGTTTCGCCGGTTTAGGTCTGCGTAAGAAACGTAAAGTGGAGGTTTAATACGATGTTGTTTATTGTAAGGGAAAAAATGCCTTCGAGTTTGAGGCTTTCTTAATTTTCTAAGCTCACCTTAACATTGTCGTCTATTGAGAAAATTTGTATGTACAACGACCTATTTCGTGCATCGCCATCAAATGTGGTTGTTTAGACGCTTTTTGAAAATGCGCGAAAATCTAGTCCACATTGCTGATTTAGGTTGACTGCAGGACTACCAAAGTTGACCGTTTAACACCTGATGTTTCTTAGAAAGCCGCCGCAAGGCAATGGCGTGGAACAGAGTCTTGTTCGAACAGTTGTGAATGTCCAAGGATGAGAAGATAGCATCGCTGTCGATCTGCGTTTCCGTTACGTATTAACGACAAACGAAGTTTATGGTCGACTAAAAAAGGACTGATCTCCATCCAAGGTTCAACAATTAGAGCTGATTTCGTTTCCAAGACTGAACCCTTGGAACATTCGTAGATTGTTAATGAATGAATGTCCGCCTAGGCGGCAACAGAAACGACACAACCAAATACGTCGCTCCAAATGAATTCCACCGACATACTCTCATTTAGTTTTCAATATGTCTAAGCCTTAATAATATTTTGATTTTCCAATATCTTACAGCCACTTACAGTGCATGACTTGAGAGACCAACGCCACTTTGATAACCTGATGTTGCGCGTTGCTATAGTTCTGACAGAAGCGCGGACTGTATCCACAAGAGGAGCTGTTATCAGATGAAACGAACTATTACGGCACTGACTATCGCTATTACCATGTTTGGCAGTAGCGCATCAGCATTTGATCCAAATGATCTACAGAAGCTGAGCGATACTCGTGATTGCAAAGACTGTGATCTGGGGCTTGCCGATCTTAGTGATGCTAATCTAGGTGGCTCTAATCTGAGTGGCGCTAATTTGAGTGGTGCTTATTTGGTTAATGCTAATATCAATGCTGCCAAATTGGAATCTTCTGATCTGGCTGCTGCCGTTCTGACTGGTGCCAATTTGAGAGATGCCAATTTGAATAATGCTGATCTAAGCGCCGCTAATCTGGTCAGTGCCGATCTGAGTGGTGCTGATCTGACAGGTGCTAATCTCAATGCATCTAATCTCAATGCTGCTAACCTGAGAGGCACTACTCTGACAACTGCTGGTATTAGTGCAGCTAATCTGAGAGATGCTGATCTGAGTGGCGCTAATTTGAAAAATGCTAATCTAAGTGCTTCTAATCTGGCAGGGTCCGATCTAAGCGGCGCTGATCTGACAGGTGTTGATCTGGGTGCTGCTAATCTAAGCGGAGCTAATCTTAGCAGTACCGATCTGAGCAATGCTAGTTTGATAGGTGCTAACCTTGGTGCTGCCAACCTAAACGGGGTAACCCGCTGCAACACTATTATGCCAGATACTTCAGTGGACAACAGCGGGTGCTGAAAGTTTAATTCAACGGTTGCGGTTAGTTTTTGGCCTATCCATACGAAGTTTAAGATATCACAAGCGTATACCGGGGCTCAAATCACGACTGTAAAATTTTGTTCTGCAAATAAATGTCTATTGTTTCCGTGTCGCCTGCAAAACGTGCCTCCAAAACAAGTGTTGAAATAAACCTAAAAGCTCACATGCTGTTTAGAATACCTAGGTACTATTCAGTTGTAGTAACAGGCGGTCATCAAAGGCGTCATGAATACAGACATTCCGAAGTTGTTTAGGCATACCAAAGCATGGCGCGCACAATAGCCTTTAATCAGCCATTCAACATATTGATCGTTGGTCAAGCGGGCCGCTTGCAATATGAAGCCTTGCTTTTTGTGGCATCTCTCAAGGCTATGTCACCGACACTCAAGGGACGTATCTTTGTTGCTGAGCCGCAATTCACCAATCGCTGGGAAAAAGACCCACGTATGCTCGGGGATATCCGTGATGTCTTGAAAGAGAACGGTGCGAAAATCCTGCCCTTTGAAAACGAGCACTTTGGACAATCCTACCCTTACGGCAACAAGATCGAAGCGCTGCTTGCGCTGCCCGAGGGGGAGCCCTTCGTTTTTTTTGATACGGACACTTTGATCACAGGCGATCTGAGCACGGTCCCCTTTGATTTTGAACGTCCCTCGGCATCGATGCGGCGCGAAGGGACCTGGCCGGTGGAGGAGCTTTATTGGCCCGGCTATACGGCGATTTGGAAGTCGCTTTACAACAAGTTTGGGCTTGATTTCGAAAGCTCCTTGGACCTGAGCCAGCCTGACGAATTTTGGGAGAGGTATCTCTACTTCAATGCCGGTTGGTTCTTTGGCAAGTGTCCTCGTCAATTTGGACAACGGTTCCTAGATTTTGCTTTGAAAATTCGTGATGACACGCCGGAAGAAATGATTATTCAGCCGCTTGATCCCTGGCTGGATCAAGTTTCCCTCCCCTTAGTCATTCACTCTTTCGGAGGCGGCCGGCCGGATACTACATTGAACGGGCTAGATGGCGCAATTACGTGCCATTATCGCACCATACCACTCCTCTACGCACGCGAGAGCGACCATACCGTCGCAATTTTAGAATCCGTATCTGCGCCGAATAAGATCAAGAAGTGGTTGAAAAATTACGATGCTTTTAAGCGCACTATCTATCAGGGCCGCGGGCAAAAAGTGCGAGCGCTTTTTGATCAAGCCAATTTGCCAAGACCAGAGCGAAAGCTGCGCAATAAGATCAAAGCGGCCGGCTATTGGATGCGGTAAAAGGCCTTGCCCACGGGGCCTTCGGCCGCTTCCACAAAGTATTTAAGCACAAAAGACGATTAACTCGCAAAGATGCCCGTGGTGTCTGCGAAACCCTTAATTTCGATCGGGTTGCCGGAGGGATCGCGAAAAAACATCGTCCATTGCTCCCCCGGTTCGCCTTTGAATCGCACAGACGGGGCGATGATGAAATCTGTTTGGCGCTCTTCCAGGCGACCTGCGAGAGCGGTCCACTCCTCAAGCGGCAAGATGATGCCAAAATGGGGCATTGGTACAAGATGGTCGCCGACTTTACCGGTCGACGCGTTTTCAAACGGTTTGCCGAGGTGCAGGCTGAGTTGATGACCGAAGAAATCAAAATCAACCCATGTATCCGTTGATCGCCCTTCGGTTGCACCCATCGCGTTGGAATAAAATTCTCTAGCGTCCCCAAGATCGGTGACGTGGTAGGCCAAATGGAATGGATGTGGCATGTTTTAGTCCTTTTTGTTCCAAAGCGTTGAGGGTGGCGCGGAATGGCCTTAGACACAGGGGTAACAAAAGACTTTCTTTGGGGAGACCGCAATGACCAATGAAACCAGCTACGGCTTTGATACGCTGCAAATTCATGCAGGCGCCCGCCCTGATCCGGCGACGGGCGCACGGCAGGTGCCGATTTATCAATCAACGGCGTATGTGTTCCGCGATGCCGAACATGCGGCGGCTTTGTTCAACTTGCAGGAAGTGGGATATATTTATTCCCGCCTGACAAATCCAACCATCGCTGCCTTGCAGGAACGGGTGGCAACGCTTGAGGGGGGTGCGGGCGCGGTTTGCTGTTCCTCCGGCCACGCAGCGCAGATTATGGCGTTGTTCCCACTGATGGGTCCGGGTTTGAACATTGTTGCCTCTTCGCGTCTTTATGGTGGAACGATGACCCAGTTCAGCCAAACCATTAAGCGGTTTGGGTGGGAGTGCACATTTGTCGATTTCGACGATCTGAAAGCCGTGAAAGCCGCGATTGATGACAACACGCGCGCGGTCTTCTGCGAAGCGATTGCAAACCCAGGTGGTCACATCACTGATCTCGATGCGATTTCAGCGATTGCCGATGATGCGGGCATTCCGCTGATCGTCGACAATACGTCAGCCACACCCTACCTGTGCCGCCCTATTGAGCATGGCGCGACGCTGGTGGTGCATTCGACCACAAAGTACCTGACCGGCAACGGCACGGTCACCGGCGGCTGCGTCGTCGATAGCGGTAAGTTCGATTGGGCCGCGAATGATAAATTCCCATCGTTGAGCCAGCCAGAGCCAGCTTATCACGGGCTGAAATTTGCAGAGACCTTTGGGCCCTTGGCCTTCACGTTCCATGGCATTGCGATTGGTTTGCGCGATTTGGGTATGACCATGAATCCGCAAGCGGCGCATTACACGCTGATGGGGATTGAGACGCTTTCATTGCGGATGGAGCGCCATGTGGAGAACGCGAAGAAAGTCGCTGCTTGGTTGGAGCAAGACGACCGCATCGACTATGTGACCTATGCAGGGCTCGAAAGCTCGCCCTACTTCGGACTGGTTGAGAAGATTTGCCCACGCGGGGCGGGAGCTTTATTCACCGTCGCCGTCAAAGGCGGCTATGAGGCTTGTATTAGGCTAGTCGACAGCTTGGAAATCTTTAGCCACGTCGCCAACCTTGGCGACACGCGCAGCTTGATCATTCATTCGGCCAGCACCACGCACCGCCAGTTGACGACAGAACAGCAGGAAGCGGCCGGGGCCGGTCCAAATATCGTGCGGCTGTCGATCGGCACCGAAGATGCCGACGACATTATCGCTGATCTGGACCAGGCGCTGTCGAAAGCAACAGCCTAACGCTCAATCCTCAATGGCATAAGTCATTGTGACATTGGCGGAAATTGAGATATCGCCCGCTGCAACAGGGACACCTGAAGCGCGGGCGTTTGACATTTCCATGGCAAGAGGCGCCACGCGACCCCCGCTTTCGCTCATCGACACGATGCCACCCAAGGACACACCTGCCGCGTTGGTATAGACCTGCGCTTTCGCCATGGCATCCGCGACGGCGCGCTCTCTTGCAGCGTTCAAATGAGGCTCTCGATCAGCGACGTCAAATTGCAAACCGTTGAGCTGATTGGCTCCGTTGGACAAAACTTGGTCTAAGATAACGCCGAGTTCATCTATCTCCGTCACGCGAACAGTCACCATAGATTGCGCGGAGTATCCGGTGATCCGTGACCTGTCGGAATCTGCGTTGTAGTCCTGAATTGGATTTACGCGCAGGCTGTTGGTCTGAATATCTGTTTCTTCAATACCCGCCTCAAGCAACCCGTCGATAACCGCGCCAATACTGTCGCTCATGCCTGACACAGCCTCCTGCGCAGAGGGCGCAGTGTTGAAGACACCAAGCGAGATGTTCGCCATGTCAGGAACGACAGACACATTGCCCGTGCCAGAAACGGTGATGGTGCCGCCCTCTGCGGTAGCGCTGGTTGTGCTGAGCATGGTGATTAACCCTATGGTGGCAAGAATTGAGCGCATATTGGACCCTCCGATACTACAAATTTAAGGTCTAAGCCTCTTATGCCCAATCGTTTCGCCATTTCATCATGAAAAGATGTGCAAAACCTTGGATTTGGCGGGAAATTGCTATACCACATAAGCGCGCGGCAAATGCAGGTTTTGCCGAACCGTCGAGAATGCTAAGGGCACACGATGACGCCAGATTTTGCACTATCGCTTTCCTTTGAGGGGATCCGACTTTTGCGTCGGGTGGGCGAAGGGTGGCAAATCGTTGGAGAGGTTGCTCCGGATGCTGAGGATTTGGCGACCGAGCTTTCTGATCTCAGAGCAAAGGCGGGCGAGGGTCCAGTTGTAGCCAAGCTGATTATTCCTGCTGATCAGATCAAATTCATGACAATCGATACGGCACAAACATCGGATGACGATGTGCGCGCCGCTTTGGAAGGTACCACGCCATATGCTGTGGACCAGTTGGAGATTGATTTTGATCGAACTGGCGGGCGCACCTTTATTGCCGCTGTTGCCAAGGAGACTTTGGAAGAAGCAGCCGGTTTCGCGCGCGAACACGGGTTCGACGTTGCTGCTTTTGTTGCAGAGCCAGAGCCGTTCACGTTCCGCAATGAAATCGTTTTTGGCGACGCTGATGGTTATGAACGGGCAATGGCGGGCGTGGCAGTTTTGCCTGCACCGGACATTGAAGCTGATACGGTGGAACCGGTCGAAGAGCAGAAAAGCTCAGAAGACAATCAGGAAGTCGAAGAAGTAGAAGCACCTGCCTCTGAGGCAGCGACGGAATTGGCCGTTGAGGAATCAGGTTCAGAAGATATTGAATCTGACGTTGCCGTGGACGCGCCTGAAGAGGAAGAGGTAGACGACGTCCCACTTTTTGGAACCCGTCGGACTATTGAGCCTACCCCTCCGAGTGCCGCTCCAGCGGTTGGTCCGGCCACCGTTGCTGTGGAAAGTTCGGCTCCCAAACCTGAAGTCGTGGCCGCTCCCGCAACAGTCGTTGAACCTTCAAAACCGAAAACGGCTCCGAAGGCCAAGCGCAGAAAAGAGAAAGCGTCCGAAGCAGCTGCGATGACTATTCACGGCGCACGTGCAAAGGGGCGCGTCGGCGGCAAGCCCCGGTTCTTGGGTTTGATGCTCACCGCTGGATTGTTGATATTCCTGTTCTTGGTCGCGCTCTGGGCCAACACCCTGAGCGAAGATGGCATCGCTGGCTGGTTCCGCACGCCTGACATTATCGAAACACCTGCGCCACAGCCTGTCGAAACCGTTGTCGCGCCGGAGGTTGAAGACCCAGAAACTCCATTGGAAGCGACGGAAACGGTCGAGACGTCAACCGATATCGCCCCCGAGCTTCGCGAAGAAACAACAGTTGAAGTGGCTCCGCAAGACGTCGCTGCGCCCTTGCCAGCGCCAGAGTCCCCGGCGGGAACGCTACCTGTTTTGAGAGAGGCCGTTGGTCGGGTTCTTTCTCCAGCCGAGGCTGATCGGATTTATGCGGCAACCGGTGTCTATCAACGCGCGCCACGGATGCCTCTTCTTCCACGCGGTGGTAATCTGGAGGGGTTCATTGAAGCCAAATCAATCTTTGATGAGGGCCGATTGGATCAAATCGCCATTCCTGATCGAGAGGTGATGGCACCGGACGCCAACATCGCGACGCCGCGCAATCCGCCGCAACCGGGCGTGACATTCGCGCGCGATCTCAGGGGCTTCATTCTGGCCACGCCCGAAGGCACCGTGACCCCAGACGGGACAATCGTTTTCTCCGGCGCCCCTGAAAAAGTTCCGCCCTTCCGGCCTGGAACGGAAATACCGGATGTTGTTGTCGAAAGACCGCTTACAGGCGGAAACGCACCGCTTGTGTTGGTGGCTGGACAACCCCCGAAAGTGCCTCCTTTGCGCCCTGACGGGATTGCACCGCTTCCAGAGGTCGCTGCAGCTGCTGCCCCTGAAGACACAAACGTTCTCATAGACAATGACGAGTTGGTGGTCCTTGCAGGGGCACCGCTGAACCCACCGCCGTTACGGCCTTCTGCCTTGGCTGACTTGCAAACGACGCTCGAACCAGAGGAGCCCGTTGTCGTTGAGTTAGAAAGTGCGGAGACTGCGGAGACTGCGGAGACTGCGGAGACTGCGGAGACTGCGGAGACTGCGGAGACTGCGGAGACTGCGGAGACTGCGGAGACTGGCACACCAGGCGTTATCGTCAACCCGACGAATGCTGTGACCCTTGCAGGCGTGAACCTCGCAAACTTCCGGCCATCGATCCGCCCTGCGGCCTTAGCCCCTGTTCCGACACCCGAACCAGCGGTCTTAACGAACCTCATCGACTCGGCAGATCCTACCCTGGCTGGTTTCCGTCCGAGCGTGCGGCCAACAACGCTCGAAGGACCACCGATCGACCTTCTCGCCATAGCAGACCCTGCACTTGCGGGATTTAGACCGTTTCTCCGGCCGAGCAGCGTGGCACCTGCGGCAACGCCAGAAGCGACCGAGGAAGGCATCAACTCCGTCCTTGCCGCTATTGCGGATGCAGCACCCGCATCACCTTTCGTATCGGTGACACGCCAAGCGGTATTGGTCTCAAAGCGCCCTGATACGCGCCCCCGCAATTTCGAACGCGCAGTGGCGCGGGCCGTCGCAGCCTCAGCGCGCGCACCGGCTGCACCCGCTGCGGTCGCTTCCGCGCCGGCTGTCGCTTCTGGACCAGTTCCGGGCGGCGTCGCGCGAGCCGCGACCATCGACAACGCGATCCGCTTGCGTGAAATCAACTTAATCGGCGTCTACGGTCGCCCATCTGACCGCCGCGCCCTCATTCGATTGGCGAACGGCCGTTATGTCCGCGTTGAAGTTGGCGATTCACTCGACGGTGGGCGCGTCACAGCGATTGGCGACACCGCGCTCAACTACGTCAAGCGCGGTCGTACCTATGCGTTACAAGTACCGGGCTAGTTAGCCGTCTGCGACGCCTGCCTCTGCAAAGGTCGCCATGCCGGAATGGCACGCAATCGCACCCTTTAGAACACCCAAGGCCAATGCAGCGCCTGACCCCTCTCCCAGTCTTAGACCAAGGTTCAAAAGCGGTTCCTTCCCGAGGTTAGACAGGATATTGGCATGCGCGCCTTCAGCGCTCAGATGCCCCGCGACAACGTGATCAAGTGCGCCTTCTTGAGCCGCATGAAGGCTCGACGCAGCGGCAGAGCAAATAAAGCCATCAAGGATGACCGGAATGCTGTAAGACCGTGCCGCTGCAATCGCGCCGGCCATCGCAGCAAGTTCGCGTCCGCCCAAGCAGCGAAGCACCTGAAGCGGGTCTTTGATCGCATCTGCGTGCAGCGCCAAACCGCGCGCAACGACGTCGGTTTTACGCGCCAAACCTTCGTCGTCCACACCAGTGCCACGACCCGTCCACTCGCCCGCTTCGCCTCCAAAAACCGCCGCCGCGACGGCGGCCGCGGATGTCGTGTTGCCGATACCCATTTCGCCCGTGACAAGCACGTCTGCATTCGGATCAACGGCATTCCAACCGGTTTGAAGGGCGGCGATGACTTCTTCTTCGGTCATCGCTGGGGCCTGTGTGAAATCCGCTGTCGGTGTGTCGAGGTCGAGCGCGTACACATCCATCTTCGCGCCAAACGCCTTGGAGAGCTGATTGATCGCCGCGCCGCCATGTTCGAAGTTTGCCACCATCTGCACCGTGACCTCTGGCGGGAATGCAGAGACACCTTGTGCGCAAACGCCATGGTTACCGGCAAATACGATCACCTGAGGGGCCTTCATCTCTGGCCGATCTGTTCCACGCCAACTGGCGTACCAAATTGCCAAATCTTCCAATCGACCCAAGGCGCCCGGAGGTTTGGTCAATTGCCCATTGCGCGCCTCAGCGCCTGCTTCGGCTTCGCTGTTCTTGCCCGGTGCATTGGCCAGAACGGCCTGAAACTCAGCTAAGGAAGAAAATGGCGCGCTCATCGTGTCCTCATTGCGTAATGGTCGCGACATGTCTAACGATCAAAATCGGAAATGAAAGCGCAGAACGAGGCGAGTTTTTGCAAAAAGGCGACACCCCACCTTTGGTCACTTGGGCAGATGTGCCCGCAGCACTTGGGCTGCTCACCCGATTGCCCATTCGCGTTGATACGGATGCGGCGATGGAACGAGGAGCCGCATCGGCTTGGGCCTATCCAATTGTGGGCATTTGCATTGCGTTCATCACGTGGATGTTTGCGTCTCTCTTTCTCTGGCTCGGTTTACCTCCCCTCGTCATTGCTACATTCTGCCTGATCGTTCCTGTCGTGCTGACAGGTGCCATGCACGAAGATGGCTTGGCGGATTGCGCCGACGGGCTGTGGGGCGGATGGACCAAGGATCGACGTCTGGAAATCATGAAAGACAGCCGGATCGGTGCTTATGGTGTCCTTGCCTTAGTCTTCTCAATGATGCTCCGTTTCGGGGCCGTGTTAGGTGTTTTGAGCACAGAGGTATTCTGGCCTGCACTTATCGTCGCGGCCACCGTTTCACGCACCAACATGGTGGTGCTGATGACATTCCTTCCTCATGCAAGAGAGGGCGGGCTGAGCCAATCCGTCGGCAGACCGTCACAAAGCACCATGCTTGTCGGTTGCGGCGTCGCTATATTCGTGACGTTGTTTTTCGCCGGTTGGGCGACGCCGTTCATCTTAGTCGCAGCGGCCCTATCGGCTTTCGCTTGGGCAGCAATTGCAAAGGTAAAGATCGGTGGCCAGACCGGAGACGTTCTTGGCGCGACGCAGCTGGTGACCGAGATTGTGATCTTGATCTGTTTCGCAACAATCGCAGTCTAACAGGTCATCGCGTCTGCAAAGGCTGGGCGGCTTGTATCTGCGCCAATCACCGTCGCTTGGAACGAGCCGTCAAACGTGATCGCCAAGAGTTCTGACCAACTGGCGCTTGCCAGGATCATCTCTGGCCCGTCGCCGCAATCTCGAATGCCACCTGCAATGTCAGGCTCCCCAATCCGGTGGTTCGTTACACCAGAAAAATTCGCGACTTCGGTGAGGCTGTCGCCGTCAACGCGCACGACGCGCAAGGTCTTTGCCAAATGCGGCCGGTCCACGTAGGCGATTTCGATCTGACCGTCGCCGTCTAAATCAGCAGCGCCGATGATCGCCAGCCACCGAAACCGCGTTCCAATTGGATCGCCTTCTGCAAGTAGACTGATCTGACCGTCCGTTTCATCCCAAATGCGGATCGCGGCACCGGCATTGAAATAAGAAAAAACCGAGATGACCTCTGGCGATCCATCGCCATCGATATCGACCAACCGAGGCGCCGTGTCTTCGTAGACGCCAGCCTCTGCCTTGGTGGTCAGACGCGCCCCGTCGTCCAATTCGAATGAAAGCTGAGCGTATTCGCCGCCCGGCACCACATAATGTCCATAAGCGCCAGTTGGCTCCAGGTATTCAGCCGCGCGAATGTCGGCCTGTGCTGCCCCAGCCGCTAAAGCACCTAGGGCAATCCAACGGATCAAATCTGTTTTTCCGGCATCTGCACGCGCAAACCATCCAGGTCATCGGTCACTTTGATTTGGCATGTCAGACGAGATGTCTCTGGATTTGGTTCATAGGCAAAATCCAACATGTCTTCTTCCATTGCGTCTTTCGCAGGGATTTTTTCGACCCATGCGGAGTCAACGTAAACATGGCAAGTCGAGCATGCACATGCCCCACCACAATCCGCCTCAATACCTGGGATACCGTTATCACGCGCCCCTTCCATAACTGTCAGGCCGTTTGCAACGTCGACAACATGTTCTTTGCCGCCGAACTCAACATAGGTAATTTTTGCCATTTTGCGCGATTCCCTTCGCAGAAACTCAAATCGTCGCGACATATTTAGGGCAGCAAACCAATGAAGGCCAATGCAAATTTACAACGTTATTCAGTTGAAATGCGACAGAGTTTTGCCTTCTCAACATGGATGACGGTTCCATACAAAAAAGGCGGGCCAAGGGCCCGCCTTTTTCGGTCTCTAAATGCTGTTACTCTTCAAGGCCGAGCGCCACGAAACGTGGGTCACCGCCACGGCGCACCAGCAAAAGCAAGGACTTGCGTCCGGCTTCCTTCGCTTCTTCGATGCGTGCTTCGAAATCCTCTACCGACGCGACTTTTTGCTGACCGGCTTCGGTGATCACGTCACCTTCCAGAAGGCCCTTAGACGCCGCTTCAGATTCAGGGTCAATCGCAGTGATCACCAGGCCATCTTCACCGGTGATACCGTATTGATCCTGCAACTCTTCCGTTACGACAGACAAGGACAAGCCAAGCAATTCCGTAGATTCAGGCGCCACTTCCTCTTCTGGCTCTGGCGCAGGGAAAGCAACGGCTTCGGCTGTCTCGCGGCGACCCAGCACAACAGTCAGATCGGTTTCATCTCCGCTCCGAAGAACAGTGACGGCCACCTCTTTGCCTACAGGAGAGTTGCCAACAACACGGACCAACTCGCGCGTGTCTTCGATTTCGACGCCATCAAAGATCATGATCACATCACCTGATGCCATACCTGCGTCCTCCGCCGGGCCGGGTGGTACTTCTGTCACCAAGGCGCCACGCGCAGTTTCAAGGCCATCAATCGCGTCGACCATATCAGGTGTCACGTCTTGGATGCGGACACCCAGCCAGCCGCGACGTGTTTCGCCAAATTCTTCCAGTTGGTCGACCACGTTAGTAACAACCGCAGATGACATCGCAAAGCCGATCCCAATAGAGCCGCCGTTTGGCGACAGGATTGCCGTGTTCACACCAATCACTTCACCATCCATGTTGAACAGCGGCCCGCCAGAGTTACCACGATTAATCGCGGCGTCCGTCTGGATGTAGTCGTCATACGTACCAGAAAGGGCGCGGTTGCGGGCTGAGACGATGCCAGCCGAGACAGAGAACCCCTGCCCCAGCGGGTTGCCCATGGCCATAACCCAATCCCCAACGCGCGCACCTTCGGCGTTGCTGTCGCCGAACTCAACAAACGGTAGCCCTTCGAGGTCAACCTTCAGCAGCGCGATATCTGTGTTAGGGTCAGTGCCCACCAACTCAGCCGGAACCCCGGGCTCACCCCCGGGATAAAACTCGACCAAAATCTCGTCAGCGCCTTCGATGACGTGGTTGTTGGTGACAATATAACCGTCTTCGGAGATCACGAAGCCGGAGCCTAACGCAGACGATCGACGCTGCCTGTTGTTGTCGCCTTCTGGCTGAAGATCCTCAAAGAAGTCTTCAAACGGCGATCCTTCTGGAACGATGCCTTGCGGACCTGTTTGTCCAGCAACCACTGTCGATGTCGTGATGTTGACCACGCTCGGGCTGACTTGCTCAGCCAAATCGGCAAAGGTTGCAGGACGATCTTGTCCGTAAGATGGTGTTGGGGTGCCTACGGCCACCGCAAGGGCGATGGCAGCGCCTGCAACCAGTGCAGTGATGGTGCGGCGCGGGGCGAGTGACTGTTCTTCGATGACCAATGCCTGTGAACTCACAGCGATCTCCTCAAATGTTTCTCCCTGACAACTCGGGGCTGTCTGAGCTTCCGATGTTCTATGTAGTCCGCGCGAAGTGCAACACCAACGTCAATCGACTTTGGTAAAACTCGCGTGAGTGCAAAAACTGCACAAAACCTAAGGAAATAGTAATATTTTCAGGAATTTAAGAATTCGTTGACGCTAAGTCAGGTTGGTTGACTACGCGCGTTTTTTAGGCGTGGCAAGGCCTGAAAAAGGCATGCGATTTCATGTCATTACAATCCTAAGGCGCGTGCACACCAGAGCAGTAGCGCCCCTAGAACCATCGCAAAAACGCCCATGATCCGCCGTTGATCAATCGGTATCGACCTCAGGGCAGCAAGCAGTTGCTCCACAAGCGAAGGGGCCAGTGCGTACACCAGCCCCTCGATCAACAGCACCAAACCAAGTGCTAGTAGAATGTATGCGATCATTCCGTTGCCGGACCTGTGTCAGACTTCAGATAATCGAAGAACTCATTTTCAGGGCTCAGGACCATTGTTGAGTTCCCTGGCTGCAAGGAACGCTGATAGGCGGTCATAGAGCGATAGAAATCGAAGAACTCTGGGTTCGCGCCAAAACTTTCGGCAAAGATACGGTTCCGTTCCGCGTCCGCCTCACCTCGGGTGATCTCTGCCTGACGCTGAGCGTCTGAGACAAGTTCAACAACGGTACGATCCGCTTGCGCGCGCACACGCTGCGCTGCTTCGTTGCCGCGTGCGATCTCGTCTGCGGCTTCACGTTCCCGCTCTGCTTTCATCCGCTCGTAGGTCGCGTTCAAGTTTTCCGGCGGAAGGTCGGTCCGCTTCAAACGCACGTCGATCACTTGCAAGCCCAAGGATTCGGCTTCCGCAATCGCACCATTCCGGATTTGCAGCATCAAAGCCTCACGGTCTGTCGAAAGAATGTCGTTGGATGACACCGTACCCAAAACTTCTCGTGTTTCAGCGCGCAGGATGGAGTCGAGACGGCGGGCCGCAACTTCTTCACCGCCGGCACCAACAGCTTCACGGAACTGAGTGACATCGGAAATTCGGTAGCGTGCAAAGGCGTCAACTACCAAGCGGCGATCATCAGAAGGCGTGACTTCGATTGGGTCGAGGTCACGGCTCAAGATACGGTCGTCATAACGTACGACGTCTTGGATCAGCGGCACTTTGAACCCAAGGCCCGGATCCTCTTTCACTGTGATGATCCGGCCAAACTGAAGCACCAGCGCTTTTTCACGTTCGTCGACGATAAAGACCGAGGAAGCAGCAAGCAGCAGAACGACAACGGCTGCAGGTAGAAGAAAAGCTGTCTTACGCATTAGTTCGACCCTCCGTTTGAGTTGCTGCGCAGTTCATTGAGCGGCAGGTAAGGCACAACGCCTGTTCCGCCTTCGCTCGTTTCGTCAAGCAGGATGATATCGACGCCACCAAGCACCTGTTCCATCGTTTCCAGATACAGTCGCTTGCGGGTCACTTCTGGCGCCTTCTCATATTCGGACAGAACCGCGCTAAATCGGCTCGCCTCACCGACGGCTTCGTTCACGACCTGAGCACGGTAGGCTTCGGCCTGTTCCAATAGCTGCGCTGCTTCACCTCGCGCGCCAGCAACGCGCTGGTTCGCATAGGCATCCGCGACGTTCTGCAAACGGTCACGCTCCTGTTCGGCGTCCTGAACCTGACGGAAGGATGCGATAACCGGCTCTGGCGGGTCAGCTTTGTCAAAGTTCACACGGACAATGTTCACGCCGGAGTTATAGCTATCCAACGTGGTCTGGATTTGATCGCGCAGACGATCCGCAATGGCACCACGGTCCCTGTTAAGGATCGGCGCGAGGTTCGATTGTGCGATAATCTCCCGCATCGCGGACTCAGACACAGCTTCAATCGTTTGGGCCGGATCAGCGAGGTTAAAGAGATATTCAGACGGGTTGGAGATGTTCCAAACCACTTGGAAATCGACGTCGACGATGTTTTCGTCACCAGTCAGCATCAAACCAGCATCACCGCCAGCGCGGCCTGTGCCCACTTCGATGTTGCGTTCGGTTGTGACCGCAAGAACTTCGCGCGTAACGATTGGCCAAGGGGCAAAGTTCAATCCAGGCTCACCAATTGCGGATTCGCTACCAAGCAAAAGCTCAACGGATTTTTCTTCCGGACGCACCGTGTAGAATGAAGCAAACAGCCAAAGAGCCACCAGCGCCAAGATACCCAAACCGACGGTGCCGCGCGTAATCGCCGGGCCACCGCCGCCGCTGGAACCGCCCGACCCATTGTTGGAGCCGCCACCGCCGCCCATCAGAACGCGGAGTTGTTCGCGCCCTTTGTTGACGAGATCGTCGATTTCAGGGATCTGCGGGCCATCTTGACCCGGTCTACGGTCGGGGCGATTGCGGTCGTCACCGCTACCATTATTCCCGCTACCGTTGTTACCACCACCGCCCCAAGGGCCGCCGTTGTTTCCTGCCATGTTCTGGTATGCTTCCTTGCTAATCGCCCGCGAGGCGAGCCTTGCGCTTAAAATGATACTTTTTATCGGGTTTTCAAGTTTCCCGCACCGGTTCTTTCATCGTCACCAACTCTTCCGCCATTGTCGGGTGAACAGCGACCGTTTGGTCGAATTGTTCTTTGGTTGCGCCCAATTTAACGGCGATCCCAGCAAGTTGGATCATCTCGCCTGCGTGATCCGCGACGATATGACATCCCAAGACCTTGCGGTTGGCCTTGCTGACGATGAGTTTCATCATCACTCGATCTTCGCGCCCCGCAAACGAATGGTTCATCGGCTTAAAGGACGTTGAATAGACTTCAATCGGTTCTTGAGCCGCGGCTTCCGCTTCTGTCAGGCCAATGGTTCCAAATTCAGGCTGGGTGAACACCGCGGATGGGATCAGTTCATGATCAACCGGCGTTGGGTTCCCTTTGAACACCGTTTCGACAAAGGCCATGCCCTCACGGATCGCGACCGGAGTAAGTTGAACCCGATCGGTCACATCGCCTACCGCGTAGATGGATGGCACCGACGTTTGACTGTATGCGTCGACAACAACCTCACCTTTCTTGCCGAGCGTTACGCCTGCTTCTTCCAGCCCTAGGCCAGAGGTATTCGGACCTCTGCCCGTGGCGAACATAACTTGATCGTACATATGCTTATTACCGTCGGTATCTTTGACCCAGATGCCGCCGTCGCGTTTATCCATCTCAGCAACATTGAGGCCGAGCGTAAGGTTCACGCCCTTCTCAACCATACCAGCAGCGATCATCTCGCGTGCTTCATCATCAAATCCGCGCAGGATTTGTTCACCGCGGTAGAATTGATCAACCTCGACGCCCAAGCCATTCATAATGCCCGCAAATTCCGAAGCAATATAGCCACCGCCCACGATCAGCATCTTTTTGGGAAACTCATCCAGCAAGAACACTTCGTTTGACGTAATCGCATGTTCCGCGCCGGGGATGTTCGGCACGGTCGGATGCCCGCCCGTCGCGATCAGAATATGCTTTGCTGTAAACTCATTGCCGTCGGACAAGGCGACCGTGTGCGGATCTTTCACAACCGCACGGGCGTCATGGATGGTCACATCGTTCGAATTGAGGATACGGCGATAGATGCCTTCAAGACGCTCAAGCTCAGCATGAAGCTTCGGACGGAACGTGGACCAGTCGAAAGACCCTGCTTCAACACCCCAGCCATAAGCTTTAGCGTCATCAAACATCTCTCTGAATTCGCTAGCAAAAACCATGAGCTTTTTCGGCACACACCCGCGAATAACGCAAGTGCCGCCCATGCGAAACTCTTCCGCCAACCCGACCTTGGCGCCCGTTGCCGCCGCAACGCGCCCAGCGCGCACGCCACCAGAGCCACCACCGATCACAAAGAGGTCGTAGTCAAAAACCGCCATCGGGTCATCCAATCCTTGAGTAAATTCTTGACCGCCTACCTAAGCGGGTCTGGCACAGGTTTCAACGTCGATCACCGAAGCGTGCACGAGCGGTTAGTCGGCGGCTTCGATGAAGATATTGCCATCATCTAGGAAATCGAACTGAATCTCTTCTGTCGACCCTTTGTTGATGTCACGCACCTCAACCTTCCCGTCAGCAGAGCCAATCACCACAACATCGCAAATATCAATGAAAAGCCCGTTTTCGACGACGCCTGGAATTTGGTTGAGCACAAGACTGAGTTGTCGCGCATTGCCAATGCGGTTGAGGTGCAGATCAAGTATGTGATTGCCCTCATCCGTGACAAAAGGCGTGTCACCATTCATCCGCAGCGTCGAAGACGTCCCAAGCACATCAAGGCTGATAAGTGTTTCTTCAACCAGTGTCTTTGTCGTTTGCCATCCAAAAGGAATAATCTCGATCGGAAGCGGAAAGGCCCCCAGCATTCCCACTTGCTTCGATATGTCGGCAATGACCATCATCTGATCAGAGGCTGTCGCGACAATCTTTTCTTGAAGAAGCGCACCGCCACCGCCTTTGATCAGGTTCAGATCGGCATCATATTCATCCGCCCCGTCAATCGTCAGATCGAGCCACTTCGCCTCATCAAGACTGATTACCTCAATCCCAACATCTCGCGCCAACTGAGCGGTACGCGTGGACGTCGGCACACCTTGTATCCGCAATCCTTCGTCACACACCATCTCACCCAAGCACCGCACCAACCAAGCAGCCGTAGATCCGGTACCAAGCCCCACTTTCATGCCTGATTGCACATAGCTAGCGGCACGTTTAGCCGCGACGAACTTCGCTCGGTCTATGGGGGATAGGTCTGAAGACATTTGGCAGCTCCCGTCAGTTAGCGAAACTATAGGGGAGTTCGCGGAGCCGCGCGAGAGGGATCATTCCAAATTCTCGCCAGCATCTTCGGCAAATTGGTCGTTGGTGTCGCATTCGGCATACATTTTCTGTCTCAACAGCACTACTTCAAGCATGTGAAAGAATCGTTTCGTCGTCAGCTCTTGCGGTAAATCGAACACGTCCATTCTAGCACACTGTTAACTTGCATTCGCCCGAAGGAAGCGCGCTCTAATGTTCCTATCTGTCTTCGATATGTTCAAAGTCGGCGTTGGCCCGTCCTCTTCTCACACCATCGGACCCATGGTTGCGGCCAATCGGTTCTTGGATCACTTGCGCGCGCAACCATTCAACATTGCAGGTGTTCGTGCCTCCTTGCACGGCTCATTGGCCTTCACCGGTGTTGGCCACGCAACAGATCGTGCGGTGATCCTTGGCCTCGCGGGGATACGGTCTGACACCTATGACGCCGATAGAGCGGAAGCGGAATTAGCCCGCATATCACAGGAAAAAACGGTAGAACCGGCAGGGCTTGGGACGCTCAATTTCGATCCTGCCAAGGACGTAATTTTTGACTATGACAACATCCTTGCCGGACATGCCAACGGGATGAAGCTCTACGCCACAGACGCGCAAGGCGACGTCATCATTGAAGAAACCTACTATTCGATCGGTGGTGGATTCGTTTTGACAGCGGCCGAACTGGCAGATGGCAAAGACACCGATACCGGCGCGCCCGTCCCCTTCCCATTCCACACTGCTGCGGAGATGTTGGAGATGGCAGCATCGTCCGGCAAATCCATCGCGGAAATGAAACGCGCGAATGAACTGTCCCGAATGCCAAACTCAGATTTGGATTCGGGCCTGTCACGCATTTGGCAGGTGATGAATGATTGCATTGATCGCGGCCTTGCAACGGAAGGCACTCTTCCGGGGGGCTTGAGCGTGAGGCGTCGTGCCAAGGGTATTTATGATGCGTTGATGGCCGAGCGTGGCATGAACCTAACCGCACCCCATACGATCAACGATTGGATGTCGACCTATGCGATGGCCGTGAATGAGGAGAACGCGGCAGGCGGCCAGATTGTGACCGCTCCGACCAATGGCGCTGCCGGCGTCGTCCCAGCCACCATCCGCTACTGGCTTGACCACGTTCCGGGCGCGACCGTTGGACGGGTTCCTGAATTCTTGTTGACCGCAGCGGCGATTGGCGGGCTGATCAAATACAACGCTTCGATCTCCGGGGCTGAGTGCGGGTGCCAAGCCGAAGTGGGCAGCGCCGCAGCCATGGCCGCTGCTGGGCTTTGCGCTGTTATGGGCGGGACACCTGAGCAGGTCGAGAATGCAGCCGAGATTGCATTGGAGCATCACCTCGGAATGACCTGCGACCCCGTCAAAGGGTTGGTTCAGGTGCCTTGCATCGAACGCAACGGCCTCGGCACGATCAAAGCGGTATCCGCCGCCTCTCTGGCCATTCGCGGTGACGGCAAACATATGGTCCAACTCGATGTCGCGATCGAGACGATGCGCCAAACCGGTGAAGATATGAACGCCAAATACAAAGAAACGGCCTTGGGTGGCTTGGCTGTCAACGTACCGAACTGCTGATGGGGGATCGCGTCCTTCCAGCCATGGCCCTGATGATCGGGTTTTGCATCACAGCCCCGCTGCTGGACGTGTTTGCCAAACTTGCCGCCGAAACCATCCCAGTCGGCCAAATCACTGCGGCGCGCTTTATCGTTCAGGCCGCGCTGATGTTGCCTCTTTGCTGGTTTGTCGGTCAAAGCGCGCTCATCGCACGCGCGCAACTGCCATTGATGACCGCCCGGTCGGTCTGCCTTTTGGCGGCAACCTACTGCTTTATTGCCGCCATTCGCGTCATGCCCATCGCAGATGCACTGGCGATTGCCTTCGTCGAACCCTTCATCATCTTGCTGTTGGGGTACCTCGTGTTCCGCGACAAGATCGGGCCAAGGCGCGTCATGGCGAGCGCCGTGGGATTTGGCGGCGCGCTGTTGGTCATTCAACCCAGCCTTGCGGCCTTTGGATGGGTGGCTTTGTACCCTTTGGCAACCGCCTTCACCTTCGCGGCCTATATGATCATCACACGCGGCCTCTCAAAGACGGTAGGCCCGATGACCATGCAGTTCCAAACCGCACTGTTCGCCACGGTACTCTGCCTGCCGATATTGGCCTTGGGCAACGGCTCTGGCCTCAGCGACATTGATCCCGTTTGGCCTCAAGGTAACTTTTGGGTCTGGTTGATTGGTGTCGGTGTGGCCGCTGCCGCATCGCACCTGATGATGACCTATGCGCTCGGCATGGCTCCGGCGAGCACGCTCGCCCCGCTTCATTACCTCGAAATCGTCACCGCAGTCATTCTTGGCTTCCTAATCTTTGGCGATTTCCCAAATTGGCTCACATGGATAGGCATCGCGATCATCGTTGGTTCCGGTCTGTATGTCATCTACCGCGAACGCCAAGACGGAAGACAGATTGCACCCCTGCCCGCCCAACCTTAGGGTCAGACTATGCAAACGGACCGTCCATTCTTAGGCATCCTTCTGATGCTTGGCTTTTGCGTGTTGGCACCGCTAGGTGACAGCATCGCAAAACTCTTGGGCGGACAGGTTGGCCTTGGGCAATTGCTTCTAACCCGATTTCTGATCCAAGCGGTGATACTGATCCCGATCGTTCTTTGGGCCGGTCGCCGCCTATGGCCGCCACAAGGGATGTTTGGCCTAATCCTCGCCCGAACTGTCCTTCATATCATCGGGATCGGCTTGATGTTCTCCAGCTTGCGGTTCCTCCCCTTGGCGGATGCACTCGCGATCGCCTTTGTCATGCCATTTATCATGTTGCTTCTAGGGAAACTGTTCCTGAACGAAGAAGTCGGCCCACATCGCCTAATCGCATGCGCCGTCGGGTTTGTCGGCACCCTGCTCGTGATCCAACCCAACTTTGCCGAGGTTGGTTGGCCCGCGCTGTTACCATTGGGCGTTGCTGTTATTTTCGCCTTTTTCATGCTGGTCACACGCAAAATCGCAAAAGAACTCGACCCCATTGACTTGCAAGCCATCAGTGGGCTTCAAGCCACGGCCATTCTGTTGCCCCTGCTTTGGGTTTTTGCGGATCAACCAGAGGTGACGAAATTCACGGCAAGCACCGAAGTTTGGTGGCTCCTCTTGGCACTGGGCCTGTTAGGTACGGTTGCACATCTGATGATGACATGGAGCCTGCGCTTTGCACCGGCCTCCACCCTCGCGCCGATGCAGTATTTGGAAATCCCATTCGGGACGATCATCGGATGGATGGTGTTCAAAGACCTTCCTAACGGCCTCGCCGCCCTTGGTATTCTGATCACAATTGGTGCTGGGCTTTACGTTATCCTGCGCGAACGGCGTCTATCGCAGCCCTCAACTGGTCCCGCGGAAGCGTAACCGCGACGGCCCCTCTCACACTGATCCGCGCAGGCGCGCTGATGGTCTGGTTCGAGGAACTGATGATCCCCACCATGCTGAGCACTGTCTGATCCAACTCCCACTTCAACCCTTCGCTACTCACGACACTTTCGATCAATGGCAGAACAGCAAGCGGCGTTTGCGTCGGCACGGCAAGCGACACCTCGCGATCTTTCAAAACAAAAACAACATCGTCGCTGCCCAGAAACACAATCGGGCGGTCAATATGTGCCAAAGCGCTATGCAATGCGGCAAATGTGTGGTCTATCCGATCCCCAATGAAACCAACACCCAGCACAACCGGAGCCTGAATATACCGAAGCGATTTACTCAGATCGGTGGTGTCTTGCTCATTAATCTGGTGCAGGACGTCGGCATATTTCGCCCGCGCCGCATCAGAAATGCTGTCTAAATCACCAAATATAGCGGTCGGTGCGATATCGGCAGCAAGAAGATGATCCGCTCCGCTGTCCGCCGCGACAACGGTTGGCGCAAGCGCCGTGGTAATGCTAAGATCATCAGGCCCAAGTTGAGCACCACCAACCAAAGTGACTGGTTCGGAACGTTCAACAATCACGTTGCTGCCCCTTTATTTGCGGATTTTCACAAACATTCCTCAATTGGGTCACGAAAACACACCGTCCGTTAAGGCATTCTTGATCGGAATATGAACCAATACTTGGCAAATTGCACCCACTTGGGTTCGAAGAAAGCGAGCGAATAGATGGTTGAGTCGAGCAAGATTCTTACGGTGTCCTACGGAACCTTCTCCTGCACGTTGGAGGGGTTTGACGATTCCTTCTCGACGATGAAAGCAATCGCGGAATACTTCCGTGATCTGGCTGAACGGGATCGCTACTTCGGTGCTGAGCCTCCGACCCCGGATGCCGAAATGCTCACTCGTATCGCTGAGCGTGAGATCGAACGCCGAGTGGAAGCGAGAACAGACGATTCCGGTATCGTTCTGCGCGCTGCCGAAGCCGTTGCAGAAGACGCCGCCAATGTTCCTGCGATGCCGCCAGTTGCGCAGCCACCTGCCGAAGAAACTGTTGCGGAGATTGATGTTGCAGAAGCTGTTGAAGCCGCTGAAGCGGAAGTCTCAGAAATCGAAGCCGAAGAAGTAGAGGCTATTGAACCAGCAGACTTCCAAGCAGAAAGCGATGAAGAAATGGAAGTGGCCGCTGAGACCACATTCGAAGACATGGCGCCTGAAAACCTGGATCGCGCTGAACCGCACCCTGACGCAAGCAGTGTAGCAGCCAAACTGCAGCGTATTCGCGCAGTAGTAGGTGGTGCCGCCGGAGCCGAGCTGATCGCGAATGCGACAGATACAGACAACGCACCTGAGCCATTTGATTTCACCGACACCGAAGATGCAGAGGCGGATGAAGCCGATGCCGAAGTTCCAGAGATTGAAGAGATACTAGAAGAAGAAACTTTGGAAGCTGAAGAGGACGCAGCCGAAGAACAGCTGGCCTCCGAAGAACCTTCCGCCGTGGACGCGGTTGAAGACGTGGCGACCGAAGAAACAGTCGCAGAGGATGCTATCGAAGAAATGGCAACCGAAGAGGAATCGGTTGCTGTGGAAACAGCCGACGACCTCGAAGCAGCCGAAGAACTGGTCGACGAAGACCAAGGTGACGAAGAAGCCGAAGCGTTTTTTGCTCAGGCAGAGGAAGACGACGATGCCGTAACCGACGAAGAGGTCGCTGCAGAGACACCGTTCAGCGCCATCGACACGGCTCTTATCGCTTCAATCGCCGCTGGCGCTGCGGTCAGCGGACGCGATGACGATGATGCGGACGTGGAAGCGGTTGAGGACGAACCAAAGCCATCACTACGCGCTCGCATCCTTCGCTCGAAAACGCCTGAAGCCGAAGACGTCGCTGAGACGGACGAAGAGCCTTCAGAGATCAAGCTAGAGGACGTGGTTGAGGCAATCGATTCCACATCGACAGAAGTTGAAGAAGAAGTTGCTGCCGAAACCACTGAAGGCGTAAGCATCGCGACGCTGGACGGCGCGGATGAGTTGAAAGACTTTGACGATCTGCCGGAAACATCGCTCTCGGACGAGGACGAAGCAGAACTCCAAGCTGACCTTTCTGCCGCTCTCGAAGACGACAACATGTCCGAAACACTCGACATCGAAGAAGAGACTGCAGAGGCAGCAGAAGAGGTCGCGGAAATCGAAGCCGTTGACGAAGCGCCGTTGCAGTTGACAGAAACGGTTCCATCCGAAGACGCAGTCGCATCCAAAAGCCTGCCCGAAAACAGCGACGAAGCGATGTCGCGCATTATGGATCAAGCGGATGAGCAACTGTCCGAACCAGAAGGCAGCCGCCGCCGCAACGCAATCGCTCAACTAAAGGCCGCCGTAGCTGCAACAGAAGCGGCGAAGCAACTGGGCGACGCAGCCGCGACACCCGAAGAAGCTCAGCAAGAGTTCCGCAAAGATTTTGACGAGGTGGTCCGCCCACGACGCGCAGATTCTCTGCCTCGCACCGAGGTTCGCAAAGAACGTCCACGCCCGGCACCGTTGAAACTGGTAGCTTCCCAGCGCATCGACGATGACGCAAATACAAACGCGAGCCCTGTGGCCCCGCGCCGTATCGCAGCACAAGACGATGCAGCGGCAAGTTCAAACAACTTTGCAGAATACGCAGAGGAAGTCGGCGCGAAGGAACTGCCTGATCTTCTTGAAGCCGCTGCTGCTTACTCCGCTTATGTGGAAGGAAACGAGGATTTCTCCCGTCCGCAAATCATGCGTTGGGTTCAGCAATCCGCCGCCGAAGAATTCAGCCGCGAAGACAGCCTGCGGTCCTTCGGGACATTGCTGCGCGATGGGCGCATAAGCAAAGTTCGCAATGGTCGGTTCCAGGTCACAGAACAGACGCGGTTCCGTCCCGAGCAAAAAGCGGGCTAAATCAGTTCTAGTCAGAAACAATGGCGGTCAGAGATATCTGGCCGCCTTTTTCTATTGATCCGGGTCAGGTTGCCCGATGCCTTTGAAAACCCACTTCAATGGGAAAACCCAGCCGATACCCAGCGCTACATAGAGGAAAAACTCAATCACTAATGGAAAGCGCGGTGCCGTGCTCATCACTGTTACAGCCAACATGATGTAAGCTGGCACGCCGACCACCAGGATCAGCAACGACAGTCGTTTGCGGCCCTTATAGGTCATGGTCAGTCAGCGAATGGATCAGTGACAAGGATTGTGTCCTCTCTCTCTGGTGAGGTGGACACTAGCGCGACAGGACAGTCGATCAACTCCTCAATCCGTCGCACGTATTTGATTGCTTGCGCTGGCAAATCCGCCCAAGACCGCGCGCCTTCGGTAGATTCGTTCCAACCTGCCATCTCTTCATAGATGGGGGTGCAACGCGCTTGCTGATCAGCGGCAATGGGCAGGTAGTCGAGGCGGTCGCCGTCTAATTCATAGCCAACGCAAATCTTCAGCGTCTCGAAACCATCCAAAACATCAAGTTTCGTCAGCGAAATCCCATTCACGCCAGACGTCGCGCAGGTTTGACGCACCAAGACCGCATCAAACCAACCACAGCGGCGTTTGCGTCCTGTAGTCGTGCCAAACTCATGGCCCCGCTCGCCAAGGCGCTGACCGTCTTCATCTTCCAACTCTGTCGGGAATGGTCCTTCACCGACGCGGGTGGTGTAGGCCTTTACAATGCCAAGGACGAAATCGATTGAACCGGGACCAATACCCGTACCTGTTGCCGCTTGACCGGCGATCACATTGGAAGAGGTCACAAACGGATACGTCCCAAAATCGATGTCGAGCAACGCGCCTTGTGCACCCTCAAACAATATGCGTTTTCCGGCTTTGCGCTTTTCATTCAGAATTTTCCAAACAGGCGCCGCATATTGCAGCAAATCCGGAGCGATTTCAGCGAGTTGGTCCAACAGGCTCCCGCGATCGATCTCTTCGAGACCCAAGCCCCGACGCAGAGCATTGTGGTGCAAAAGCGCGCGATCAACGCGTTTCTCCAGCGTCGCCGCATCTGCCAAGTCAGCGACACGGATGGCGCGGCGTCCGACTTTGTCTTCATAAGCCGGACCAATGCCACGACCGGTGGTGCCAATCTTCGCAACAGAATTCTGGGCTTCGCGGGCGCGATCCAATTCACCGTGGAACGGCAAGATCAGCGGCGTATTTTCCGCCACGATCAGATTGTCGGGGTCAATGTCGACGCCTTGCTCGCGAATGCCTGCGATCTCTTTCAAGAGGTTCCAAGGATCCAAAACCACACCATTCCCGATGACGCTCAACTTGCCGCCGCGCACAACACCCGATGGAAGCGCGTGCAACTTGTAAACATCGTCGCCAATGACCAGCGTGTGGCCCGCGTTATGTCCCCCTTGAAAACGTGCAACAACATCGGCCCGTTCGGACAACCAATCTACAATCTTGCCCTTGCCTTCGTCGCCCCATTGCGCGCCGACAACCACAACATTCGCCATTCGCCTGTCCTTTCAAACGGAAAAACCCCGCGCCCCTATATCGCTCTGCTACCGGCAGCGAAACCGCTAAATGCGCCTTCCCCTAGACAAGAGGCGATGAGTTTGCTCATGGTCCTAAAGATTTATCTTTATCGAGTGGGTATCATGCCGTTTCTGATCAGATGGGTTTTGGCCTTTGTCTTGCTGGCAGCGACCTACAATCCAACCGGTTGGTCCTATATCACTTGGGCACAAGCAAACTGGGAAACCCGACTACCACTCACGCTGTTCTTAGGTCTCATCCTCCTCGCCGGTTACATCATCTATCTGCGGGCAACTCTCAGATCTATTGGACTTTTTGGGATTCTCCTCGTTCTCGCCATCGCGGGCACGTTGCTTTGGTTGATTTATGATTTTGGCTGGCTCTCCTTGGAGAATCCCGCTGTTTTGACATGGATCGGTATCGTAGTGCTCTCAGTCGTTCTGGCCATTGGCCTAAGTTGGTCAATTGTTCGGCGTACAATCTCTGGCCAAGCAGATATGGACGACGTCAGCGAATGATCTTTGTTTTCAGGGGTTGCGACAATCGCTGACCGCATTTAGATACCGCGTGTCTATGACCGCCCTGAAAGGCCCCGCTACATGGAAAATGTCGTCCTTGTCATCCACCTGATTCTGGCATTGAGCCTGATTGGCGCTGTATTGATGCAGCGTTCCGAAGGGGCCGGCTTGGGCCTTGGTGGTGGCGGTGGTGGCCCAACTGGTGGCCGAGCAGCTGCGACGGCATTGGGTAAGTTCACTTGGCTGATCGCCATTGGCTTCATCTGTACGTCGATTGCGTTGACGATCATCGGCGCACAGAACGCGTCCGGTTCTTCTGTTGTCGATGGTCTGGATCTGTTGCCGCCAGCAGCGGAAGACGGCACAACACCTGATCTGGGTGATAGCCTGCTGCCGCCAAGTGGCGGTGACGAACCACTGATCCCGTCAGGCAACTAAGCCCTTCGTTTCACTACAACTTATGGCGTGTGGCGATTTTTTCGCCACATGATCTTGGGTTACGGGTTGATTGAAGCACCCGAATCCGACTATCCTTAAATCCCGTGATGATGCGAATGGCGACGTTCGGGATTCCACAAAATTTGGACTAATCGCGGGGGACCAACCACCTATGGCACGCTTTATTTTTATTACGGGTGGCGTTGTCTCTTCTCTTGGGAAAGGCTTGGCATCAGCAGCGCTGGGATCGTTGCTGCAGGCGCGTGGGTATTCCGTACGCCTTCGCAAGCTTGACCCGTATCTGAACGTCGACCCCGGAACGATGTCACCATTTGAGCACGGCGAAGTGTTTGTGACCGATGACGGGGCAGAGACCGACCTCGACTTGGGCCATTACGAACGGTTCACCGGCGTGCCTGCACGCAAAACCGATTCCGTTTCGTCGGGCCGCATCTATTCGGACGTGTTGGAGAAGGAGCGTCGCGGCGACTATCTGGGCAAAACCATTCAGGTGGTCCCTCACGTCACCAATGAAATCAAAGACTTCATCGCTATTGGCGAAGATGAAGTTGATTTCATGCTCTGCGAAATTGGCGGTACCGTTGGTGACATTGAAGGCCTGCCTTTCTTTGAGGCGATCCGCCAGTTCAGCCACGACAAGCCGCGCGGGCAGTGCATCTTTATGCACCTCACATTGTTGCCTTATCTGGCCGCCTCCGGTGAGTTGAAGACGAAGCCCACTCAGCACTCTGTCAAAGAATTGCAATCCATCGGGATCGCGCCGGATATTCTGGTCTGCCGGTCTGAACAGCCGATCCCTGACAAAGAACGCGAGAAGATAGCCCTGTTCTGTAACGTGCGGAAAGAAGCGGTTGTTGCAGCTTATGATTTAAGTTCGATCTACGAGGCTCCGCTTGCGTATCATAAGCAGGGTCTGGATCAGGCGGTTCTGGACGCCTTCGGAATCTCTCCTGCTCCGGCGCCAAAACTGGCCGTTTGGGACGACGTGTATGATCGCATTCACAACTACGACGGCAAAGTGAAGGTCGCCATTGTCGGCAAATACACGCAGCTAGAAGACGCCTATAAGTCGATCAAAGAAGCTCTGACCCACGGCGGCATGGCAAACCGCGTGAAGGTGAAAGTCGAATGGGTCGATGCAGAACTGTTCGATAAGGGTGACGCGACCCCACATCTTGAGGGTTTCCACGCAATCCTTGTGCCCGGCGGATTTGGCGAACGTGGGACAGAAGGTAAGATCAAAGCTGCGCAATTCGCGCGAGAACGAAAAATTCCCTACCTTGGCATTTGTCTTGGTATGCAGATGGCCGTCATCGAAGCCGCGCGGAATGTGGCTGGTGTTGAAAAAGCTGGATCGGAAGAGTTTGACCATGAGGCTGGGAAAAAGCGTTTTGAGCCAGTTGTTTACCATCTGAAAGAATGGGTTCAGGGCAACCATAAGGTCGAACGCAAGGCCGACGATGACAAAGGTGGGACGATGCGCTTGGGGGCCTATGATGCGTCTCTGGCCGAAGGATCAAAAGTGGCAGAGGTGTATGGCTGCACCGCGATCGAAGAACGTCACCGCCACCGCTATGAGGTTGACATCAAATACCGTGAAAAGCTGGAAGCCGCCGGTTTGAAATTTACGGGCATGTCACCTGATGGGCGGCTGCCTGAGATCGTCGAATGGGCTGACCACCCTTGGTTTATTGGGGTGCAGTTTCATCCGGAGCTAAAATCTAAACCGTTTGAGCCGCATCCTCTATTTGACGGATTTGTTCAAGCGGCGGTGGAAAATTCTCGACTGGTTTAGGGGCTTTGCCCCCGGCGCGATGCGCCTCACCTAAAGTATTTGGGCTCAAAAGATTGTGGTGGGTTTAGCCCCGCCCTATGTAGGTGAACATGTTTGGTGCTTTACTCAATCAGCTGATGGAGCCGACAGAACCGCAGGTCGCAGATGACGACGCGCGGCTTGCCCTTGGCGCATTGCTTGTGCGGATCGCGCGATCCGATGACGATTACGCGCAAGTGGAAAAAGATCAGATCAAAGATGTTTTAGCAGCGCGATATGGCTTGAGCGACGCGTCGTCGCTTTTGGCAGACTGCGAAGCTTTGGAGGCCGAAGCGCCTGATACGGTGCGCTTTACACGCGCCATAAAGGATGGCGTGGCCTACGAAGATCGCATTGGCGTGGTCGAAGACATGTGGGCAATCGTTTTGGCGGATGGTGTTCGCGATGCCCATGAAAACCAAATCATGCGAATGGTCCCCCCGATGATCGGCGTAGAGGATCAAGACAGCAACGCCGCGCGGCGCCGGATCGAAACCCGCGGATGATCGCCAGCCTGCCGATGTATTGGCGGGAAGAGACCGCTGACGGATGGCTAGCGTTTTGGGATTTAGTGCGAGAAGGCTTGCCGGATCTCCCCGATCTTATGTCCCCAGATGAGTTACCCAAAGATTGGTCGCAGCATTGGCTCGACGCAGAGCTTGCCTTGTCGATGACCTGCGGATTGCCCTTTCGAACAGTGCTGAGAGATAAAGTGCAATATGTCGGGACTTTAACCATCGGTCCAACCGAGGCGTCGGGGCACTATCGATCCGCAGTTGTCACACGCGCGGGGCAGGATTTGAACGCGCCGCTGACTCTCGCCTACAACAGCGACGACAGCCAATCTGGGTGGGCTGCAAGCCAGGTCTTGCCGCCGTCACTTGATTGCTTGTCCTACGGTTCTTTCGTCGAAACCGGCAGTCATGCAGCGTCTCTTCACGCAGTGGCTTCGGGACACGCAGATGTTGCCTTTCTGGACGAGGTGACATGGAGGTTGCTCCAGCGCTACGATAAAGCGGCGCAATCGGTCGCGGTCCAAGGATATACAGGACACACCCCCGCTTTGCCCTTGATCGCAGCATTGGGAAACGACGTCGCGCCATTACGAGCAGCAATCGCCCATGCAGCGGAATCTAAAATATCGCATTTTTCTGATCAAATCGGCGGCGACCTGTCTTTTAATGTCTTGAACGAAGCGGAATACTTCGCCGTTCCCCTGCCGACACCGCCCGTGACCTAAGGTCAAGGCGCGTTTTCGGTTTGCATTTCGCGACAAAATACGTCCAATGGCAACGCTAGGGGATGCAAAACCATGACAACGCCTGTCATTCAGATCAAAGACTTACATAAGTCCTATGGTGCTTTAGAGGTTCTCAAAGGCGTCGACATCGTTGCCGGTACCGGCGATGTGGTCTCCTTGATCGGATCGTCGGGGTCCGGAAAATCCACGCTTCTACGCTGCACCAACCTTCTGGAAGATAGCCAATCTGGTGAAATCCTGTTCGACGGCGAGCCGGTGAAGTGGTCAGGCACTGGCCTGAACCGCCGGCCAGCGGATCGGGCACAGATGATCCGTATTCGAACCAACCTGTCGATGGTATTTCAGCAGTTCAATCTTTGGGCTCATATGACGATTTTGCAGAATGTTATGGAGGCGCCCGTCACTGTTTTAGGGCGCGACAAAGCAGAGGTTGAAGCGTCAGCGCGGAAATACCTTGATAAGGTCGGCATCGGCGACAAATGCGATGTCTATCCGGCGCAATTGTCTGGTGGCCAACAACAGCGTGCGGCGATTGCCCGCGCGCTTTGTATGGAACCAAAGGCGCTCTTGTTTGACGAACCAACAAGCGCGCTTGACCCAGAACTGGAACAAGAAGTGGTTAAAGTGATCAAAGACCTCGCCGCCGAAGGACGCACCATGATCATTGTGACCCATGATATGAGGCTTGCCTCAGATGTGAGCGACCATGTGGTCTTTCTTCACCAAGGCAAGATCGAAGAGGAAGGCCCGCCAGAGGCCGTTTTCAAAAACCCGCAGACGGAGCGGCTTAAGGGCTTCCTTTCCGCAACCGTGGCTGCATAATTCCAACATCAAACCGGGAGAAACTGATGAAAAAACTTATTCTTTCAACTGCGCTGGCAGCTTTCGCGGCCACTGGCGTTTATGCCGACGGCCATGCCGTTGTGCGTCTGGGTACTGAGGGCGCCTACCCTCCGTGGAACTTCATCAACGATGCGGGCGAAGTTGACGGTTTTGAGCGTGAAGTGGGTGATGAGCTTTGCGCGCGTGCTGAGCTGACCTGTGAGTGGGTGACAAACGAATGGGATAGCATTATTCCAAACCTCGTTTCCGGCAACTACGACGTGATCATCGCGGGTATGTCCATCACGGACGAGCGCGACGAAGTGATCGACTTTTCAGAGGCTTACACACAGCCCGATCCATCCGCATATTTGGGTATGTCTGAGGACATCGATTTTGATGGCGGTGTAATCGCAGCGCAAACTGGTACAATCCAGGCCAGCTACATTGCGTCCACAGGCGCAACTCTGTTGGAGTTCGCGACACCAGAAGAAACTATCGCAGCTGTGAAAAACGGCGAAGCGGATGCGGTTCTGGCAGACGCTTCTTATCTGGCACCAATCGCGGATTCTGAAGCTGACCTGTCCATCGTTGGCCCTGACGTGATGTTGGGTGGCGGTGTAGGTCTTGGTGTACGCGAAAGCGACACCGAGCTGCGCGAGAAACTGACCGCTGCGATCCAGTCGATGAAGGCTGACGGCTCTCTCAATGAGCTGATCGTGAAGTGGAAAATCGGCGTTCCTTTCGAATAAGGACCGTTTGCGCCTCGACCCTTTGGTCGGGGCGCGTTTCAATTTGACCGGCGCGATATGCGCCAGATGGTGTTCTCATTTTTGCGTATTGTGTCGACCCGGCCAGCCTAGAAGGGCTCACATGGCTTAGCTGCTACCTGACCACAGGTAAGCATATGAACATCTATTTCGCCGTCGGCACGGTTCTTTTGCTCTTGGCAATTACCGCTCCAACCGCGCTTGCCTTTGGATTTGGAGGCGCGTCAGCCGCGCGCAGCAGCGTTGCTCCGCTGCGGTGGATTGGCAAAGCTTATATTTCGATCGTCCGAGGTGTACCGGACATCGCCTTTTTTCTCTTCTTTGTCATCGCTTTGGATCAGATGTTTGAATACATCCGCCACCGCTGGAAATGCCCCGAGTGGACTGATCCGGTTTACCAAGGAAATGACTTCGTTGTCTGCACGGCGGCCAAATTGCCTTTGGGCAGTGCACCGCAATGGCAGCATGAGACCTATGGGTTTTTGCTTGCCGTTTTGACCTTCTCAATCGTGTTTGGCGCCTTCGCAGCCAACGTGTTGTTTGGCGCGATGCGAGCTGTGCCGAAGGCACAACTCGAAACGGCCGCCGCTTATGGCATGACCCAGCGTCAGATCAATCGACGCATTTTGATTCCGCAAATGTGGGTCTATGCCCTGCCAGGACTGTCGAACCTTTGGATGGTTTTGATCAAGGCGACGCCGCTTCTGTTCCTGCTCGGCGTCGAAGACATCGTCTATTGGGCACGAGAACTCGGCGGCATTAAGACACCGCAGTTTACTGATTACCCGCATGGGGATTGGCGCATGTGGTACTTCGGGGCGCTTTTGGTGTTTTATCTCTTGTTTACCAAGGTCTCCGAAGTGGTGTTGGACCGCATCATGGCACGGCTCACGCGCGGACAAGCAACCGCAGCGGGTGAAGCGCAGCGAAAGGCGGCGGCATGAGTTGCGCCCAAACCATCGCGGACTACGCCTTCCGCAGCATAGGGTATGGCGAACGCTTGCTGCCGCGCAGCGACTTCACGCTGTGCCAACAGTTCACATTGATCGGCTCTGGCATGATCTGGAACATCTACTTCGGCGTACTGGCCATGCTGATCGGGTTCGTGATCGCCACGGCTGTCGCTGTCGGAAAAGGATCGTCTAACCGCCTCACCCGAAAAGCCTCCGAGTGGTTCATTTTCATCTTCCGAGGCTCGCCCCTCTTCATCCAATTCTTCTTTGCCTACTTCCTGTTCCTCGAACTCAAAACCGTCTTTCCCATCTTCAGCCCGCTGACCGCAGCGGCGTGGGGTGCGTTGATCGTTTTGATTCTGAACACCGCGGCCTACTCCGGCGAAATCTTCTATGGCGCACTGCAATCCATCCCCAAAGGCGACATCGAAGCGGCCGATGCCTATGGCCTGTCTGGGTGGAGCCGGTTCAAGCGGATCACTTGGCCCACGATGCTGCGCCTGGGCTGGCCCGCTTATACAAACGAAGCCATCTTCCTGTTTCACGCAACAACGCTGGTGTTCTTTGCTGGCTTTCCGGCACGACAGCAGCGCGGCGACGCGCTCTACTATGCGAACTATTTCGCGGATAAGACATTCAACCCGTTCATCCCCTACCCGATCCTCGCTGCCTATTTCATCCTTCTGACCCTGATTGTGATCTGGGTCTTTGGGCGAGCGAACACGAGGCTCAATCGGCACCTGCCGCAAGATGCACATCGCAAAATCCGCTACCGTCCGCAGTTGCTCAGATGACCGCTCGCACCTTTCAATGTGGCGCCGCGGATCTCAACGGCCAATTGCGTGGGAAGCGTCTACCGGTTGAGATGGCCTCAAAAGTCGAAAAGAACGGCATCCGGTTCCCCCTCTCCGTTTTCAATCTGGATATCTGGGGCGAAGATATCGACGATAGCCCACTGGTTTTTGAATCCGGCGACGCCGATGGGAAAATCCTGCCGACGGAGCGCGGGCCGCTGACGCTGCCGTGGCTGTCTGAGCCAACAAAATTGATCCCGCTATGGGGCTTCAACGAGGACGGATCGCCCTTCGCAGGCTGCCCACGCCAAGCCTTGAAATCCGTCGTCGATCGGCTGGCGTCACACGGGTTCACTCCCGTGGCAGCGAATGAGATGGAGTTCTACCTCACTGACGACAGCGGCCCTTTGACGCCCATCGCATCAGAGCCCGGTGGGCAAATCATGTCGCTCCGCGCGCTTGACCGGCTCGACCCATTCTTCGCTGAACTTTACGAAAGCTGTGCCGCAATGGGCATAGCCGCAGAGGCTACAACGTCGGAAAGCGGTACCGGTCAGTTCGAAGTGACGATCCAACACTCGGCAGACGCCTTGAAGGCCGCCGACGATGCGTGGTTTTTTAAACTGCTTGTGCAAGGCCTCGCCCGCAAACACGGAATGGCCGGAACTTTCATGGCCAAACCCTTTGCCGAGGATGCCGGCAATGGGATGCACACCCATGTGTCCTTCCGAGATGCTAATGGCCTAAACGTTTTCGCCGATGGATCAGCAAGCGGCACGCCTCTGCTCGAAAACGCGGTGGCCGGATGCCTCACCGCGCTGCAAGACCTCACCCTGATCTTCGCGCCTCATGCCAATAGTTACGCACGCATGGTGCCCGGCGCCCATGCTCCGACTGGCATCTGCTGGGGGCATGACAATCGCACCGTGGCCGTCCGCATCCCCGGCGGCGATCCAGCGGCGAAACGCGTAGAACATCGCTTGGCGGGCGGAGACGTAAACCCCTACCTCAGCTTGACGGCAATCCTTGGATCAATGCTGATCGGTATCGAAGAGAAATTAACCCCACCAATACCAGCCATCGGCAACGCCTACGATCAGGACTTCGATCAAGTGCATTCGGATTGGGGAACGGCGATCGATGCTTTCGAGCAGTCTGGGACCGTCGCGAAAATCTTCGACCCCAAGCTGATAAGCTATTTCTCCGCAACAAAACGGCAGGAACTTCGGCGCATGACGTCGCTGTCGGAGCAAGATCAACTGCGCAGCTACCTTGACAGAGTATAGCCTTCGCGACGAAATACATCTCAAACAAACCCATTGGTGATTTATGAAAATCGGCATTCTCCACACCGGTCACGCCCCGGACGAAGTTCTGGGCGATTTGGGCGACTACGACGCCATGTTCGCGCGCCTCTTGGACGGCAAAGGCTTCACGTTCCAAACATGGAACGTGGTCGATATGGAGTTTCCCTCAGATGTTCATCAAGCCGACGGGTGGTTGATCAGCGGGTCGAAACACGGAGCTTATGAAGATCATCCTTTCATCCCGCCACTCGAAGATTTCATCCGCGCTGCTTATGATGCAGAGGTTCCGACAGTTGGCGTTTGCTTCGGGCATCAAATCATGGCTCAGGCCCTTGGCGGCAAGGTCGAGAAATTCAAAGGCGGATGGACGATTGGGCCGCAAACATATGACTGGGGCGGTACTGCTTGGGCATTGAACGCGTGGCATCAAGATCAAGTCACAGAGCGCCCTTCAAGTGCGACCGACCACGCAGGCAACCAATTCTGCGAAAACGCGATATTGGTCTATGGCGACCGCGCCTTTACCATGCAACCTCATCCGGAATTCGGCAAAACCATGATCGATGCACTCATCCAATACCGCGCGCAGGGCGTTATTCCCAACCAGCAGATCGCTCTGGCGACACAAGGTTTGGAAGCTGCAAATGACGATATGAAAATGGCCGATATGATCGCCCATTTCTTCAAAACACGTGAGGTCGCATGAGTTGGCGCAAAAAGATTCCACAGGCGGCCCAAGACTATCTTGAACAGAACCGTTTGGACGAAGTTGAGTGCGTCGTAGCCGACCTGCCCGGCATTGCGCGCGGCAAGGCGGTGCCCGCGGCTAAGTGGGAAAAGCAGAGCCACTTCCATCTGCCTAATTCGATCTTTTTCCAAACCATCACAGGTGGTTGGGGCGAAGCGGCCGGTTCCGAGGGGTTTGTCGAACCGGACATGGTTCTGAAACCTGACATGAACACGGCAACAGCAGCCCCATGGACGGACGATGGCACCCTACAGGTTATCCATGACGCCTTTACAACCGATGGCAAACCCGTTGGATTTGCGCCTCGAAATGTCCTGAAGCGCGTGGTTGCAGCGTATAAACGGGCTGGGTTTACGCCTGTTGTCGCGCCTGAAATGGAATTTTATTTGGTGGCTCGGAATACCGATCCTGCCAAAGCGATTGAGCCGATGATGGGCCGAACCGGTCGCCCTGCAGCAGGTCGCCAGGCTTATTCGATGACAGCAGTGGACGACTATGGCCCTGTGATCGATGACATCTATGAATTTGCCGAAATCCAAGGCTTTGAAATTGACGGCATCACTCAAGAAGGCGGCGCAGGTCAGTTGGAGATCAACCTACTCCACGGCGATCCCGTCGATCTGGCCGACCAAGTGTTCTACTTTAAACGGCTGATCAAAGAAGCTGCACTGAAGCACGATTGTTTTGCGACCTTCATGGCAAAACCGATCGAGGACGAGCCAGGCAGTGCGATGCACGTGCATCACTCGATCCTTGATGCCGATGGCCAAAATATCTTCACCGGCCCGCAGGGCGGCGAAACGGATGCGTTCTTTTACTTCATCGGCGGATTGCAAGAATACCTGCCGAGCGTCATTGCAATGTTGGCCCCTTACGTAAACAGCTACCGCCGCTACGTCCGCGATCACGCGGCCCCGATTAACCTCGAATGGGGACGGGACAACCGTACCACCGGCATTCGTATACCGATCTCAACACCAGAAGCGCGCCGTATCGAGAACCGCCTCGCCGGCATGGATAGTAACCCTTACCTCTGCATCGCAGCCTCATTGGCTTGTGGTTTGCAGGGCATCCGTAAGGAAATCCGGCCTGACAAGAGGTTCAAAGGCGATGCCTACGATGGTGAGGACGATATTCCGGTCGGTCTTTATACCGCACTTGATTTGTTTGATGAGGCGAAAGACCTCCACAAATTGCTTGGCGAGGATTTCGCCCGCGTCTATTCGATCGTCAAACGCGCGGAATACGATGAATTCCTGCAGGTCATCTCACCATGGGAGCGGGAGCACCTGCTCTTGAACGTATGAACCCGCTTTTTCGCAACGACCGCGCGGGCGAGTTCCCCGATAGCTGGTACGCGGCTTCAGCTGAAATTCCGCCGAAGCGTGACATGCTTAAAGGGCAGCATGATGCAGACGTCTGCATCATCGGTGCAGGTTTCACAGGCCTGACAGCTGCACTTAGGCTCGCTGAAAAAGGCTTCGACGTCATCATCCTTGACGCTCACCGCGCCGGTTTTGGTGCGTCGGGTCGCAACGGCGGGCAAGTCGGAACAGGGTATAACTGGGGACAAGAAGACCTTGCCAAAAAGATGGGCGAAGGCCCTGCCCGCGCCGTTTGGGACCTCGCCGAGATGGCAAAGGCTGATATTGCGGAACTGGCTGGGAAATACGCGCCCGAGGCTCGGCTCACGCCGGGTGTAGCCCACGGCGCGTTTTCGCAAAAAGAAATCCGCGAGATTCATGAAGATTGCGAATTCCAAGCAAAAACATACGGCTACACTCTTAATGAGCCCTTAGATCAGACCGCCTTTAATGATCTGGTCAAAACCAAAAAATATCGTGGAGGCGCACTCGATATGGGTGCAGGCCACATCCACCCCTTGCGTTACGCGTTGGGCTTAGCAAAGGCAGCGGAAGCTGCCGGTGTGACGATCTACGAAGGCTCGCCTGTTCATAACGTCACCAAAGGCGATCCGGCAAAGGTCCAGACCGACAAAGGCCATGTCATGGCCAAGCACGTGATCTACGCAGGCAATGGCTATCTTCCGAACATCGAAGATAAAATCGCGGCCAAGGTGATGCCAATCAACAGCTTCATCTGCGCAACAGAGCCATTGGGAGACAAGGCCGCCGACGTCCTCGCTCGCGACATCGCCGTTGCCGACGACAAATTTGTAGTGAATTACTATCGTATGTCAGAAGACAAACGGTTCCTTTTCGGCGGACGAGAAAACTATGGCATCGGTTTTCCCAAAGACATCTCAACCAAGCTGATCGAAAGGATGGAAGATCTCTTCCCCCAACTCAATGGCGTCGGAATTGACTACGTTTGGGGCGGCACTCTCGGCATCACAATGACCCGCCTTCCCTGCGTGCAAAGGCTAGAACCCAACACTTGGTCGGGAGCAGGCTTCTCAGGCCACGGTGTCGCATTGTCCGGCTTCACTGGACGGGTCATCGCAGAAGCCATCGCCGGTCAGGAAGAGAAATTCGACGCAATGGCCAAACTGCCCGTGCCGTCTTTCCCCGGCGGGAGCACCTTCAGGATGCCACTGCTGACGCTGGCCATGACGTGGTATGCTCTAAGGGATAGATTGGGCATTTGATCCCCAACGAATAGCCGCGTTCCTGCCCTATTCACGCTCAAATCCTGCGATACCATTCTACCAACTGGGAGCAGGCAATGACGTCGACGACAACCGATACCGCAACCGCAAAGCCAGAGATTTGGCTCACCCGACAGGAGTTTATCCTGTTGATAATGCTTGGTGCTATTGGGGTCCTCGCCATTAGCGTTGTCACTCTTCTTGATCGCCAAGTCGCATGGCCGGTTTTCATCAGAGTCCTGGTTATCAATGCCGGCCTGATGGCTTTCGGCGCAGCAATTCGAGCATATCGCAGCATGGAACGCATGGGCCTCGCCATGATCGCGGTGTCATTTTACATGAGCTTTGGTATCTTCATGTTGATCCTCTCCAACAGCTTTTTCCCAGTTGTGGGGCCAATCATCGACACGCAACTGATAGAGATAGACGCCATGCTAGGGTACCACTGGGCTGGCTTTGTAGGCTGGCTCGCCGAGTATCCGACCTTAGGAAAACTTCTTGGACCAATTTACACAAGTTCGCTTATTCAATTGGCCATACTCTTCGGCGTACTTGCTTGGTATAACAGCGCACAACAGATCTACCATTTGGTCGCCTGTGGAACCGTTGGGCTTGCTCTGACCATGGCAATTTGGATCGCCATTCCAAGTTTCGGACCGTCTGCGTATCAGCCCATTTCACCCGAAGTCGCAAACGCAATAAACCTCTTTACCGACAACGCTTACGGCGCCACCCTTCTGGACTACGCCAAAAACGGTATCCCAATCATTTCGCCTGAAACCGTGAAAGCGACCGTCGCCTTTCCGTCGTTTCATATCATCATGGCCTGCCTGACCGTATGGTTCGCGCGCGGCACAATCGTGTTTTGGCCCGTCGCCATCCTGAACACACTCATGATCCCTGCAACGCTGTCGCATGGGGGCCACCACTTGGTTGATCTGATCGCAGGTATTTTGGTTTTCTTTGTAGCTCTCAGAATTTCGGCTTGGCTTCTCAAAGAACCCAAAGGCGCACAGGTCTAAGACCTCATAAAAGGCGCAACTGACCTTCCAGCCACGGAATATCCGCTACCGTTGGCCTGACGATCATTTCGTCAAGCAAAGGTCGTATCCGTTCTGCGATATCTGCTGGCAGTTCACCAAGAACATTCCGTCGTGCGGTCAGCGAAATCGTCCGTGTAAACGAACCGAAAGGCAGTGGTATGATATCCACCTCATGCCGGAAACGCCCAGTATGTTTCCAAGCGAGCGGTGTCGTGATCGCCCAGCCGCCGCCTTGGGCCACCATTGCCATGATCGCTGCATAGCTATCCAGTTCGAACCGATGTCTAAGTTTGATGTTAAATCGCGTTAGATGATCGGCAATCAAACGACCCATGTAGTGGTGGCTGGTATAGTTAATCAAAGGCAGCCGTCTCAGCGACTTCTCGACATCCTCACCCACCTTGCTTTTTGGTGCCGCAACAAAGAACGGTTCAACCAAAAGCGGATGGACCTCTCGATCATCCGTGTGCTGACCGATATCTGCCGCAACAATCACATCCAAAGCACGCGCCTCAAGCCCGTCAACCAATCGATGTGACGCATCGGTTTCGAGGGTGAAGTGGCAGTTCATAAGATCCTGCCCCAGCTCACGCAACAGCGCCGGTGTCACGTCCGCATCGATGTCTTCGATCATACCAAGCCGAAATCGTGTCAGGCGGCTTAAGTCGGCCATAGCCAGTTCTGCCTGTGCGAGCGAGGCTTCATTCAAGATCGTGTTCGCACGGCGGAGGAACATATCTCCCGCCGGCGTCAACGACACAGGTCGAGCACCACGGTTCAATAAGGTTGTCCCGACCGCTCCCTCCAGATTGGTGATCTGCTGGCTCACCGTCGCAGCTGATGCGCCTAGACGTCGTGCAGCAGCTGTAATCGAGCCTTCCTCAGCGGTCGCGACAAAAACCTCAACACCCCAAAGCGTTAATTTGCCAGCAGTGATGTTCATCTTGACCCCATCGTTGCGTCAACTTGGTTTTAAGCGGTCGCAGTTACGATTGTAAGCCCGCAATTCGCGCCCTACACTCTCCTCGATTCAGGGAGAACGATCATGAACAAACATGCGCCAAACTCGTGGGAAGCTCGGGCCGACGAACATTCCTTCTATGGATTCACCGATCTACCAACCATCGACGACCGCGGTGCAATTGTTCTGACCCATGGCAAAGGCCCTTACGTCTACGATGTTCACGGACGGGAGTATCTCGACGGCAACTCCGGCCTTTGGAACATGGTCGCAGGCTTTGATCACAAAGGCATGGCCGAAGCGGCCAAGGCGCAATACGATCGCTTCCCCGGCTACCACGCCTTCTTTGGCCGCATGTCTGACCAAACCGTCATGCTGTCTGAGAAGCTGATCGAGGTCTCACCCTTTCAGCGCGGTAAAGTGTTCTACACCAACTCCGGTTCGGAAGCGAATGACACAATGGTCAAGATGCTTTGGATGCTCGGCTGGGCCGAAGGCACGCCGCAAAAACGCAAAATCATCACGCGTATCAACGGCTATCACGGTGTCACAGCAGTTGCAGCGTCGATGACGGGTAAGCCATACAACCACGTCTTTGGCCTGCCATTTGATGAATTCATTCACGTCGGCTGCCCGCACTACTGGCGCTTTGGCCACGATGGCGAAACCGAAGCCGAGTTCACAGCCCGTTTGGCGCAGGAACTTGAAGATACGATCCAGAAGGAAGGCGCCGATACCATTGCTGGATTCTTCGCAGAGCCTGTCATGGGTGCTGGCGGTGTGATCCCTCCTTCTGAAGGATATTTCCAAGCCATTCAGAAGGTTCTGAAGAAACACAATATCCCACTGATCTCCGACGAAGTGATCACCGGTTTCGGGCGGACTGGCGAGACGTGGGGCTGCCAGACCTATGACTTCGTGCCCGACGTCATCATCAGTTCCAAGAACCTGACGGCTGGCTACTTCCCAATGGGCGCTGTGATCCTCGGGCCGGAAATGACTGACCGTATGCAAGCCGCTTCAGAGAAGTTTGATGAATTTCCGCACGGCTTCACCGCTTCCGGCCACCCAGTCGGCTGTGCTGTGGCTCTCAAAGCCATCGATGTGATCATGAACGAAGGCCTGATCGACAACGTCCGTACCCTAACGCCGCTATTTGAAGAAGGCATGGCGCGGATTGCGGAACATAAAAACATCGGGGAATGGCGCGGTAAGGGCCTCATGGGCGCTTTGGAAGCTGTAGCAGACAAGGATACCAAAGAACCTTTCGACGGCTCCCTGTCCGTGTCTGAACGGATTGCCAATGCTTGCACCGATCAAGGTCTCATCTGTCGCCCACTCGGCCAGGCTATCGTGCTGTGTCCGGCGTTTATCCTAACGCCCGGCCAAATGGATGAGATGTTCGGCAAATTGGAAAAGGCTCTGGATGGCGTGTTTGCTGAAGTGTGCTAGCGGCCCCTTCATCGAAGCCCGAGGAGTTTGATCAGACCTGCGTTCTCGATTTCCCAATCTTTGAACAGCAGGTAGGCTTGAACATTCTGCTCTCTGGTCAAAGGTTGGGTCACTTCAGCGCCAATGATAAGCCGCTTCACCTGTTGATAAGTCTCATTGCAGGAAAAGCGTTCGGTCTGTGTCAGCACATGCGCCTCAGCTAAAGCTGTGCATTGGTAGTAAGCGCTCACGTATGTCCAAAGCTCATCCATAAGGTTAAGCTAGCACGAAGACCGTGAGCGCCCATTCACATCTGAGAGAGGCTCTGAAGCCGATTGTAGCTACTCTGTCGTCTGAATAATCGTCCGCGTTGGGAACGGAATTGGAATGTCGTTGGCATCAAGTGCCTCCTTCACCTTCCGTTTCATATCCGCCTGATAACCAAAGTAATCATCGGACGCACACCAAACCCGCACAAGAAAATCGACAGAGCTTTCGCCAAGCGCATTGACCTGAATAAACGGCTCTGGATCGCTCATCGACCGTTCATCGGACATGATGGTCGCGCGGATCGTCTCTTCGGTCTTTTTCAGATCAGCACCATAACCGACGCCAAACACCCATTCGGCCCGCCGTGTGTCGTAGGTTGAATAATTGACGATCGTGTTTCCCCAAACCTGAGCATTCGGGATAATCGTCTGGACGTTATCGGCAGATGCCAACTCGATGTAGTTGAGGGTAATATCCTTTACTGTCCCCAAATTCCCGTCCAAATCGACGAAGTCACCTAAGCGGAAGGGACGGAAGATGATGATCATCACCCCAGCTGCGACATTCGACAACGTACCCTGAAGCGCGAGGCCGATGGCCAAACCGGCGGCACCGATGATGGCGACGATCGAAGTCGTCTGCACCCCGAAGGTGTTGAGAACAAAGAGAAACGCAAAACCCAAGACGATGTATCGGGCGATGTTTCCTCCGAAGGCCAATAGTGTCGGATCAACATCGGGGTATTTTGTGCCCATTTTGACAAACCGGCGCTTCACCCAACCCGCAAGCCAGAACCCAACAATCAGGATAAGAATGGCCGCAACCACGTTACCTAGTATCCCGACCAAGTTCTCCATCGAGAAGAACTGCGCAATCGCATCTGTATTTAGATTATCACCCATGGCGTTAAATCCCACGTCCCTGTTAGCTACACCTCAGTACAACCATGCGGTGTGGGTCGGGTCAATGGGGCTGGGTTTCGTTGCGAACTGGCTATGACCCGCTGATCACAGGAAAAATTAAAGCTGAAAATGGCCGGACAGTTGGGCTTTATTTCCCCATCTTCGACAGCTTTTCCTGTAGCGATGCCAGTTGATCCTTAATGTCGCTCAGATCATCGCCGCTTTCTGCTTTTTCGTCAGACGATGCGCCAGACATCATCCCGCCTGTCATCGCTTTGAAAAACGCCTCTTGTTGCGCGCGCATCGCGTCGAAGCCCGGCATTGAGGCCATGGGGTTCATGCTGGTCATGTTTTCCATCGCCTGGGATTGCCCTTCGCGGAGCATCTCAAAGCTGGCTTGCAAGAACTCAGGCACGACAGAAGCCGCTTGACTGGTATAGCTCCGCACCAAATCAGTCAGCACATCGACGGGCAAAACACTTTCGCCACGACTTTCGTGTTCCGCAATGATCTGTAGAAGATACTGTCGCGTCAGGTCATCGCCAGACTTCAGATCAACAATCTGAACTTCCCGCCCTTCGCGAATAAAGTTCGCGATATCCTCCAATGTCACGTAGTCGCTCGTTTCGGTATTATACAAACGACGGCTCGCATAGCGTTTGATCAACAGAGGTTTTTCGGCGGCAGCCACGGTGCGTCCCTCCCAAGACATATTGCGGTGCAGAGAAGATTATGCCGCGATTGCGAGAAAACCAAGCGAAAGTTACGATGTCAAATTAACGTACAAAAATGGCATGGAAATCCGCAAAAGGTCTTCTGGGCGTTCTTCGGCGATGTAGTGGCCACAAGGGATAGTTTCCCCAATGACATTTTCGGCCCGTTGCCGCCAAAGCGACAAGCAATCGAAATGGGCCTCAATCGCGCCCTTTGACCCCCAAAGCACTTGGATCGGACAGGTCACTTTTTTTCCGCCATCGGCATTGTCATGCTCAATATCGATCGTCGCGGCGGCGCGGTAATCTTCGCAAGCGGCATGTATCGTCGCGGGATCAGAGAACCCTTCGATATATGCTTGCAACGCTTCCTCGGTCAGCGCCTCTCCTCCACTCCCCCAGCTTCCACACTTGCGGCGCACAAAGGCTTCGGGGTCAGCAAGGATCGCATCTTCAGGCAACGGTGCCGGTTGGATCAGAAAGAACCAATGCCAATACGTCCGCGCGAAAGAATCCGTGGTGCCTGCGTACATCTCTCGCGTTGGCGCAATATCCAATATCACCATGCGTTCCACCTGCAGCGGCCAATCCAAAGCCATGCGGTGCGCGACACGAGACCCTCTGTCGTGCGAAAGAACACGGAAGGTATCAAAGCCAAGCGCCTTCATCACGCCGATCATGTCAGCGGCCATGGCTCGCTTTGAATAGGGTGCGTGGTCAGCGGTGGTGGGTGGTTTTGCAGATGCGCCATAGCCGCGCAAATCCGGACAGACGCATGTGAAATGCTTTGAAAGTTCGGGCACAACTTTGTGCCACATCACATGTGTTTGCGGATAGCCGTGAAGCATCAACAGCGGCGGCCCATCGCCACCCACACGACAAAAGATATCGACACCATCTACGGTGATCGTTTGCTTGGAAAACCCTTCGAACATGATGGCAAAGCTAGACGTCTATTTCGCTTTGCCAACAAAAAAACGGTCCGCGGGAGGAGGTGCGGACCGTTTTCCAGTATTGACGACCTGAAAAGGGAGGAGGAGGTCGCCTATCTGATTACTTTGCAGCAGTTGCTTTCTTCGCAGCAGCTGTCACTTCAGCAGTTGCTTTCTTAGCAGCAGCTTGAACTTCTTCAGAAGCTTCTTTGCCGGCAGCCATCATCAGCTCAACTGTCTGTGTCTGAACTTTTTTCGCGATTTCAGCGAAAGCAGCCATGTGCTCAGCAGCAGCTTCAGCAGATGCAGATGCGAAGTCTGTCACGGACTTTGCGTAGTCTGCTGGGTCAGTTTTTGCAGATGTCAGTGTGGACAGCTTGGAATATGTGTCGTTTGCCCATTTTGCAGAAAGCTCTGTAGATTTCTGAGCAGCTTCGATGTTCACTGCGGACATTTTCTCAGCAAGAGTTGCCTGAGATTTGAAGGACTGTTCCATTGCTTTCGTGTCGATAGGGAATGCGCCCATGATGTCTTTGAAAGCAGCCGTAAAGTCTTGTGTCTTAGCCATTGGTCTAACCTTTGTGTTCGGTGCGGGTTGGAGGTCTCTGGGAGGGCCCGCGTTAATTCGATAACGTCAACCTAATTGCCGCACCGCAGCATTTCAAGGTTTTTTTCTGCATTGCAGCAAAAAAATTTCTGCAATCGCAAAATGCGCTATTTTTACCTATTTTCCAATGACATAGGTACCTGGCGCAGATGCTAGAACCTCATATCCAGCACTTCCAATCTCACGTGCAGGCACTTTTTTGCCTGACTTTTTCGCCAACCATACACCCCAACGTGGCCACCAAGACCCCTCATGTTTGTCCGCATCGGACAACCAATCATCCGGCGTCAGGCCCATTTCAGGGTTCGTATAGTGGCCATACTTCTTTTTGCTCGGCGGGTTGATGATGCCCGCGATATGGCCGGACTCAGACAGAATGAATGTCTTGTCCTTCGACCCCATGCCTTGCACACCGCGATAGCTGCTTTTCCAAGCTGCTATATGATCCGTTTCGCAGGCAATCGCGCACATTGGGATCGTGACGTCTTTCAAGCGTACGGTCGTTCCCGCGACCTCAAACCCGTCGGTGGCAAGTCTGTCATTCTGGCACAGCCCGCGCAGATACTCGACCGACATTTTCGCAGGCAGGTTCGTTCCGTCCCCGTTCCAGTACAACAAATCAAACGCCGGAGGCGCCTTACCCATCATGTAACTTTTGATCGCAGGGCCGTAGATCAGGTCATTCGACCGTAAGAACGAAAACGTCCGAGACATATAGAAATGATCAAGGTAACCGGACTCCGTCACTTCAGCTTCGATCCCGTCGACAAAATCATTATCGAGGAAAACGCCAACTTCGCCACGGTCTGAGAAGTCGGTCAGCGTCGTAAAGAATGTCGCGGAATTGACCGAAGTATCTTTGCGCTGCTTCATCAAAGCGAGCGTGATTGAGAGTGTTGTTCCTGCGATGCAATATCCCACCGCATTGACCTTCTTAACATCGCAGATCGATTTAACCTGATCGATAGCGGTCAAATAGCCCTCTTCGACATATTCGGTCATGCCGACGTCTTTGTAGTTCTCATCGGGGTTTACCCAAGAGACCACAAACAGCGTGAACCCCTGATCAACAATCCATTTGATCAGGCTGTTCTGAGGTTTCAAATCCATCACGTAGAACTTATTGATCCACGGCGGGAAGATTACCAAAGGCGTTTCATGCACCTGTTCCGTCGTTGGTTTGTACTGGATCAGCTCAAACATCCGATTTCGATAAACGACGGATCCTTCAGTAGTCGCAAGGTTTTCACCTAGTGTGAAAGCCTTCTTATCCGCGAGCGTCACAACCAAGTCGCCATCGTTGGCCTCAAGGTCGTTGATGAGGTTCTCCAACCCCTTGACGAGGCTCTCACCATCAGTTTCGGCGGCGAGCTCCAATGCTTCCGGATTGGTGGGTAAGAAATTTGTCGGGCTAAGCATATCGATAATCTGTTGACTGAAATACTCGACCCGCGCCTTTTCGCCCGCTTCCATATCATCAATATCGTCGACAGCCTGCTGGATCGCAGCGGAACTCATTAAATATTGCTGTTTGATAAAATTAAAATACGGGTTCGTTTCCCACATATCATGGTTGAACCGGCGATCCATAGGCGTTTCATCTGAAGGCGCCTCAAACTTACCCTGCATCATCAAATGCTGCGCTTCGACGTAATGTTTCACCGATTTCGACCAATATTCGAGCTGATGCTCAAGAATTTTTGCCGGATTTTGCGCCATTTCGGCCCAATAGGCACCAACAGCTTTTGCATAGAGGTCTGGCGCCGGCCCTTGCAATGCTGCAGGCACAGCACGACCTTTCCCCATTACGTTGAGCAATCGCTGCGTTAACTCTTCTGCTCGCGCAAGATTTGCTTCTAACTTGTCAATATTTTTACCAGATGTTGCGCTTTCGCTGATATCTTCGGTTGTCATACGCGCATCTCCGACTTACTTTGCACTTGCAGCATAATCTTGTTTAATGAGTGTCCGAGTCTCAATCAGGAAGAAAACAGACATGAAATATATGATGACTTACGACCTGATGGAGACAGCCCGCAACACCAATCAATGGTTGGGCGCCACCGCACATGCCTTTGCCTCCTACCCTTTTATGTCAATGATGCCCAATCCTGCAATGGACTGGGTCAAAGCTTGGGGCGAAGTGACGGAGCGTACCTTCGCCCGGATGGTTGTTAAGCCAGACTGGAACATCCCGTCTTTCACAGACGAACAAGGCAAAGATCGCGTTGTCTCGGTAAATACGGTTGTTGAACGCCCATTTGGTGATCTGATCCATTTTCATGCCAGCAACCGCAAAGGCAAAAAGCCAAAACTGCTTTTGGTTGCTCCAATGTCTGGCCATTATGCGACACTCCTCCGCAAGACTGTCATCAGTCTACTACCCGATTTCGAAGTTTACGTAACAGATTGGCACAACGCGCGTGACATCCCCGTCAGCGCCGGAAAGTTCGATGTAGAAGATTACACCCTCTACCTCGTTGACTTTATGAAAGAGCTTGGGCCCGACACACATGTGATGGCGGTCTGCCAGCCTGTACCTCTCACTCTCGCGGCGACGGCCTACCTTGCAGAAGAAGACCCGAAGGCACAGCCAAGGTCCCTCACTCTAGTAGGTGGCCCCGTCGATCCGGACGCAAACCCGACCGAAGTTACTGATTTTGGTCATTCGGTCACGATGGGGCAGCTGGAACAAATGATGATCCAGCGCGTCGGCTTCAAATACGATGGAGTCGGGCGGATGGTTTATCCGGGCCTACTTCAATTGGCATCTTTCATTTCAATGAACTCTGAAATGCACTCCACAGCCTTCCGCGATCAGATCATTCGCGCTGCGAAGGGCGAAACTTCGGATCACGATCGTCACAATACGTTCTATGACGAATACCTCGCCGTGATGGACATGACGGCTGAGTTTTACCTTTCCACAGTCGAGCGGATTTTCAAAAACCGTGAGATCGCCAAAAACGAATTCGTCGTTGCAGGACGTAAAGTGGACTTCAGCAAGATCACCAGTGTCGCCGTTAAGATCGTCGAAGGCGAAGAAGATGACATTTCGGCGCCGGGCCAGTGCCTTGCAGCCTTGGACTTGCTGACAGGCCTCCCAGACGAAAAGAAAGCCGCTCATCTAGAGCCGGGCGCAGGCCACTACGGGATTTTCGCGGGCAAAAGCTGGCGCAACAACATCCGGCCCCTTTTCTTGGAATTTGTCGCCGCGAACTCGGGCGATCAGAAACCAAGAAAGTCGGCCAAAGTCGTTTCAATCAATTAACGCAGCACCATCGGCTGGCGCATCCACGCGCGCAACTGATCAATCACAATCTCTGGCTGCTCTAATGACGGCAGGTGTCCTGCTCCTACGACAATCTCCAGCTTAGATTGCGGCATCATCTCCGCAAGGAATTCATGCCGGCGGATCGGCAAATGACTGTCTTCGTCGCCACATAGAATGAGCGTCGGCTGGCTGACTTTGCGCAACGTCGATTGCTGATCTTTGCGCCGCTGCATCGCACGCGCTTGCCGCACATAAGCCTCGGGGCCTTGATAAAGCGCCATATCCCGCACCAAATTCCCAACTTCCAAACGGTTCGGACCATCAGCCAGCCAATCGAGCGGCATTTCTTTGTCGATCACGTCGTGAAATCGGCCCGAGCGCGATGCCACGATGTGGGGTTCCCGAGCGGTCGCCATTTGCGGAGTTTCTGCCAACGGCGTCGTGGAAATCAATGCCACGCGCGTCACCCGTTCGCTAGCGCGTCGCAGGATCTCCAAGGCAACGGCGCCGCCCATCGACATGCCAACCAGTGCAAATTTCGACGGCGCCCAACTCAAGATTTGGCTGGCGATCTCCTCCATACGCTCGCCTTGAGTGGTTGGGGCGAACATGATTGCATGATCTGTCGATAGTGCCCCGATTTGCGGGCCAAAGACACGGGCATCGCACAGAATTGGTGGGATAAAGAGGATGGGTTCAGCGGCCATCGAAACACCTGAAAACGCAAAATCAAGTTTACGTTTACAACGCTGCCGGACAGCCGCAAGACGATTTGCTTAAATCTTGTTGACCCAGTCCAAAATATGCTCAGCGAGCGGTTCGGTTTGTTTCGGGCTAAAGACGTCACCCGCCATCACATGGCCCATTTCGTCGTCTTCTGGTCCTTGGTTGAGCCGGAGGTGCGTCACCGGCCCGCCCCATGCTCGGATCACCTTTGTCGCACGTTTTGCGCTGATGACCTGGTCCTTGTCGTTTAAGGCAAAAAAGGCCGGCGTTTTCAGCGACGCATAGCCCACTTTTCGCGTACGACGCACCGCCTCCCCCATCGGATAAACAGCAGAGATCGGATAGGTCGTCGTCCAATATTGAGCGTGGCCCTCATTGTGAATCGGAAAGCTGCGTTCCTTACCGGCGAGCAGGTGACCGTAGTGCTTGACGAACGGTAGGTCCAAGACGAACTGGCCGATCGCACTCTTAAGTCCGTAGTTCGGAGAGATAAAGACAACGCCCGCAGCCTTGTGGCCTACCGCCAAGGCCAATGTGGTCAGGGTACATCCGGTTGAACAAGCAATCACAATCACACGCTCGCCAATCGCATGCCCAATCTCAAAGGCTTCCTTGGTATCCGCCATCCACCCGTCAAAGGTCGCCGCGCCAAAGGCCGCCCCATCCTGACCGTGACCTTCTAACCGCGCAAAAAATAGATTGGCACGTAGCGCTTTGGTGATGATCTGCGGCAAGGGAGACAGCTCCCCTGAAGAAGCAGAAAACCCGTGGATAAACACCACAGAATAAGGCGTTTGCCGGTCCTCCTTCGCCGCCCATTGGATGCGTTTCTCGCATCCAGGGCGCAGGGCGGGCACAGTCGCTTCGCGCTGGGCCAGCCGCGCCCCTATGCCAGCCAGTTCAACCAAGGGCACGCCGTTGCATCGGCAGGTAAATAAAGATCAAAGCCAAAAGTGCCACTCCTAAGATTCCCGCGGGGATCAGAGTAATTGAATTTTGCAAAGTTGCCAGCGCCTCCGCACTTTGATCAACAGCGCCTTCGGTCGTTTCCTGCCATCCCGCAGATGCAAGGATGAGGCCCAAAACGGCAGGCGCCAAAGCGTTCGCCAATTTTTGACCAAAAAGCCAAATCGCCGAAAACGCCCCCTCTAAAGCGATGCCGCTTTCTTTTCGGGTGATGTCCATCAAATCCGGAAAAATCGCCCAAGGGATTTGCTGGTACGCGCCATTCGTAAACCCAGCGATCACGAAGAGGCCTGCAATGGCCGTGACGTTGACCGATGGCAAGGCCATGTTCAGCACGTAAAGCAAAACCATATAGAGCGCTAACCCGATGGAGAGAGCGCCAACTTTGCCAATCCGATGCGACAGAAGCACCCAAACCGCTTGGCTCAAAATCGCGCCCACCACAAAGGCTGCGAACATCAGGCTCAAAACCGAAAGGGCTTGTGCCGCACCAGACAAAGCCGTCTCTCCGTTATCAAGGATCAAATAGATCGCGCCAAAGGGCAGACCTGCCGTGATCAAAGCCACCGCAAGCGTCATCACACCATAAAGAACCACAAGAACCATAAAGGGCTTATTGCTCGCTACTAGGCCGAATGCCTTGCCAAGGCTCACCTCTTCGGGTGCTTCGCCGCGCGGCGCGTTGCGTGTCGCGAAAATCGAAATCCAAATCGCTCCGACCATGAGTGGCGTCACCATCAAGTTCGCCATCGCGTAACCAAAGCTGCCTGCCAGTCCGGGGATTAGCGCCCCGCCGATCAAAATTCCAACGCTAGCAAAGGCCATGCGGAATCCAGTCATCGAGGACCGTTCCTTCGGATCGTCGGTAATTTCCCCTGCCTGCGCGCTGTAGGGTATCGCTACCATGGTGAACCCCACTGTCGCGACAAGGAAAAATGCTATGACCCAAAGCAAGTTAGCAGTACTGCTAAGTCCGGAAGGCACCGCAAACATACCGACTGTCCCAGCAGCCATCACCAGCGCGCCCCAGAACATCCAAGGCGCACGGCGGCCCCAACGGCTTTCTGTCCGGTCACTCAAGTAGCCAACCAGCGGGTCCGTCACCATATCAAAGACCAAAACAGCCGTTGTGACAAAGCCAGCAATTCCAACAGGAACGCCAAGAAATGCTGTTAAAAACGTGAGGATAAGAAGTTGTTTTACAATAACAAAAACAACAATCCCCATATCGGCCAGTCCCCAACCAGCCTTTTGCCCTAACGATAGTGCCATACGGTCCTCCCAAACGCGTCTGGATCACTCTAAAGGCGCGATCACGACTGTCCAACGGAAACGTTACGTGACGTCCGGCCGCACACCGTCGAAAACACTCATGAGAGACTGCCTGTGTGCGACTGCACACAAACTCAATTTGACTTCAACGAGGTTCGGATCACGTCCTGACACAACCCAACAACTGCAACACCGGAGGTTCCCATGTCTATTTCCCGCCGTCAGGCCCTACTCGCAGGCTCCGCCCTGCCCCTTGCCGCAGCGCTTCCAACTAACGCTAGCGCAGATGGCCACGCATCCGCAGCCCCAAAACCTTTGCACAGTGATTTCTCGCTCGGTGACTTCCGTGTGACAACGCTTCTCGTGGGCTCTCGTCCGGTCGACAACCCCAACGGAATCTTCGGCCTTAACGTGGATGAGGAGACATTCGCATCCGTGAGCGAGGAGAACTTCATTCCATCGGATTCAGTTCAGTTCTTCTTCACACCGACGGTTGTAAACACAGGGTCCGAAGTGATCCTTTTCGATGCAGGCCTGAACGCAGAAGGCACAACAAATGCGCTCGCTGCGGCCGGATATGCCGCCGACGACATCACGCACCTTGTCATCACTCACATGCACGGCGATCACATCGGTGGCCTGACTGATGATGGCGGCAACGAAACCTTTGCGAATGCGTCCTACATCGCCAACCAACAAGAGTTCGACCATTGGGCCGGTGCTGACAACGGCGCGTTTGAAGGTAAAGTACGGCCCTTGGCTGATAAGCTAAACTTCATCGGTGATGGTGGCGCTGTTGCCTCCGGCGTAACTGGCATGGCCGCCTTCGGTCATACACCCGGCCATATGGTCTACATGCTTGAAAGCGGCGGCGAACAGTTGATGATTATCGGCGATCTAGCAAACCACCCTGTTTGGTCCCTCGCCTATCCCGATTGGGAAGTGCGATTTGACATTGATAAAGAAGCGGCTGCCGCCTCTCGCCGGAATATCCTTGGTATGTTGGCAGCAGAACGCATGCCAATGATCGGCTACCATATGCCTGCACCGGGGCTCGGCTATGTAGCGCCGCGCGACGACGGTTTCCGTTACGTACCGCACAGCTACCAACTTCTCTAAAGATTAAGGGGCGCGGTTCTTACAGAGCCGCGCCTAAATTCGGCTACTTACGTCTTCAACCGCGTCAACGATAAGGGCGAGGCAGGTCTCATCCGAAAACCTATGATCTGCGCCATCGACAAGCGACAATAGCATGTCGGGCCCCTCTGCATGTTCCAGCAAGCGCAAAGCGACTGACATTTCCACGTCTTCATCGGCTGTGCCTTGCAGAAATCGAACCGGGAAGTTCAACGGCAAAGGATCGCGTAGCACCAAACGATCCCGCCCCTCTTCGATTAACCGCTTAGTGATGATGTAAGGCTCGCCATAGTCAGACGGCAGCGCCACTTGCCCTTCGGTTTCGAGCTCCGCGCGTTGGGCCTCATCGAAACCCGCCCACATGCTATCCTCTGTAAAGTCTGGCGCAGCGGCGATGGTGACAAGCCCTGCGACCTTCTCGGGCATGGCACGGGACACCAAAAGCGAAATCCAACCGCCCATTGACGATCCCACCAAAAGCACCGGCCCATCGACCAGCGTTAATGCACCACAGGCATCTTCAAACCAGTCACCGATACTGCCCTCAGTAAATTCTTCGCTGCTTTCGCCGTGCCCGGAATAGTCAAACCGCAAAAATCCACGCCCTTGCGCCTTTGCCCAATCTTCAAGGAAAACCGCTTTGGTTCCGCCCATGTCGGATTTGAAACCGCCGAGAAATACGACTGTTGGGCCGGAGCCCTCAGTCAGATGGTAAGCGATACGCCGACCTTGCGGCGAAGTGAATGACGGGGTGTCTGGGGTGGTCTGCATAAGAGCGAGACCATCATAAAGCAAAGGGCATAACAAGGGGGTTTGAAGTTCTCACAAACTCCAATGTTCGCTTCCGAATGGCACCAATCCGGTGTTTGCTTTATCGTTCGCCTAAGAACGTAGCGCCCGCATTCACCGGCGCCCTGCCCGACGCACTTGAAACACCGATTGCACCACCAACGATCGCTTCAGCATTGTTGCCAATCGCTAGAACGAAACCAAAATCGCCACTTCTGAGTTCATAGCTTGCTGTCTCACCAGAAACCTTATCCAGTTCGCCAGAAATTACGCCGTTGCGGCCGAAATTGATCGAACCATCGATTGATCCTCGCGAACTGGCGGTATCGACCCCGGAATTCGGGTTGCGCACCTCATAGAAGTTATCTGCGGAGCCAGTTATAGTTCCCCTGCCACCGGGCGCCGGAAAACCAACAACGATATCCAATTCACCAATTGCTGCAAAGTCGAGGTCGAGATCAGGCCCCACAACGAAATTCAGATCAAGTCCTGGAACGCCAAGAGGGCTAAACTGTGTTAAGGTATCGCCTGTCTCGAATAAGATAATCGTACCCTGGTATGAGACTTCTTGATTGGTGGGGGGTGCCAACACCGATGAAGAGTTAAGAGCAGCAATGTTATTGTTTAGTTCACGCTGAACTTCAGAAAAACTCGCCACAGCAGGCGTCGACGTGCTACTACCGCCGCAATTAGCCAAGGCTAAAAGCGCCGCCAAAACCAACGATGTCTTAAAAACCTTCCGTGCAATCATCATAACATCCCCTCAACCGGTGACTGCCGGCAACCTGAAACAGGTTAGATAGCAGCCATTCTACTGGCAAGGGATAATACCATGTCATGGGCGAAACGTCGCGGAAACAGAGAATTTCCGATGCGATTTGCGAAACGAGAGTCTCAAAAAAGGTGTTCAGCCGCCGATATAGACCTGTTTCTTTGGCCGAAAAAAAACCTTCTGATTGTGCAGCCGACCCAAAAGCTCTTCGCCTGCGCGGATCGTTTCTTCAATGTGATCTTCAGAAACGTTTCCTTTACTTGCGATTGTCTTTGCATCCACCAATCTCGCCGACCGTTCCCGCAGCGCTGTTTCGATCAAGGACAATTCATCTTGGTTAAGATCAAATTGGCGATTGTACTTCGGCATGTGACACCAGGCTCCCAGTTTAAGCTTGGTTTCCAATCGGAAACTTAAGTCGGATTTAAACCATCATGTGTCGCAGTCAACGTATTCATATGTATACTTTCGCAACGTCATCGGCGGACATCAAAAACGCCGTTTACAGCATCAGCCGGTGACAAGGCCAAACCCTTTGCCTCTCCTTCAACGGTACCCGCGATCCGTCGACCGCGAGTACCGTAGAAATCACCGAACACATCAAGCTCAACATCGACGCGCCGCCCATTCGGACGCCGCAACGTCCCATCCGTGAAACCAGCCAAAGCATCTGACGCCGTATCGTCAGCATCACGATAAATCCGCAACTCACTTTCCAACGCGCCCGTCAATCGTTCACCCGTCAGCCGATCCACAAACCGGTCCGAAGTCCCGCTGACGCGATCCCTCAGGAAATCGACGTCTAACGCTATATCCCCGACCACACGCGCATCGTCGATGGTATCGACCTCGTTGGTTCCAAAGCCAATGGACCCTGAATATTGCGCTGCCCCGCTCAACGGCACCTCATCCAAAGGCGTGAGTTCGTTGATCGCGCGATAAGGCTCCACCTCAATAGGCGCGTGGAATGTGACGTGACCGGTTGTGGCACCTCCGCAGGCCGAAACAAGACAGATGGCGACAAAGGGTAAATGTTTCATAGCATCCTCGAAATTTACTCAAGGACCACTGCGCCAAAAGTCAGGGCGGCAAACAATATCACCTGATTGATATGGAATAGCAGGCGATCCAGTTGACACATCGCACGCACCACGGCATTGAGCCACACACACAACCCGCAACCCGGCGTTTCGTAGGCGCCAAACAGACGAGGAGCTTGGCCCAAGATGGCTCAAATTTCCCTGACACTTCCCGATGGCAATTCTCGACAGTATCACGCTGGCGTCACCACAGCAGAGGTTGCCGCCGACATCTCCAATTCCCTGCGCAAAAGGGCGATCTCTGCGACCGTGAATGGTCAGCACTGGGATCTGCAATGGCCGATCCACGAGGATAGCTCCATCGCGTTGCACACCATGAAGGATGAAGAGCAGGCGCTCGAACTCGTGCGCCACGACCTCGCCCATATCATGGCCCGCGCCGTGCAAGAGATTTGGCCCGACGTGCAAGTCACCATCGGCCCAGTGATCAAAGACGGCTGGTACTATGACTTCGACCGCAAAGACCCCTTTGTGCCCGAAGACCTCGCCCTCATCGAAAAGAAGATGAAAGAGATCATCAACAAACGCGATGAAGTCACAACCGAAGTATGGGAGCGCGACAAAGCGATCCAATACTACAAAGACCGGGGCGAGCCCTATAAGGTCGAGCTGATCGAAAGCATCCCGGGCGATGAACCGCTTCGCATGTATTGGCATGGCGATTGGCAAGACCTCTGCCGCGGCCCACATCTGCAAAACACCGGCCAGGTTCCAGGCGATTCATGGAAACTGATGTCCGTGGCTGGTGCCTATTGGCGCGGTGACAGTGAACGCCCAATGCTACAGCGCATCTACGGCGTGGCATTCAAGAACAAAGAAGACTTGCGCGCGCACCTTAATTTCCTTGAAGAAGCAGCCAAACGCGACCACCGCAAATTGGGTCGCGAAATGAACTTGTTCCACTTTGAAGAAGTCGCACCCGGGTCAGTGTTCTGGCACCCAAGTGGCTGGCGGCTGTTCCAAACTTTGATCAGCTACATGCGCAGGCGTCAGGAACAGGCGGGCTATGTCGAGGTGAATACACCCGACATTATGGATCGTGCGCTTTGGGAAACCTCGGGCCATTGGTTCAACTACATGGAAAACATGTTCCTCGCCCAAACCCATGATGATCGGGACTATGCGCTTAAGCCGATGAACTGCCCCGGCCATATGATGATCTACAACGAAAGTCTGCGCAGCTATCGCGACTTGCCGATGAAGATTTCTGAGTTTGGTAAGGTGCACCGATATGAACCATCGGGCGCATTGCACGGGCTCTTGCGCGTGCGCAGTTTCACCCAAGACGACGCGCATATCTATTGTACGCCTGAACAGTTGACCGATGAATGCCTCAAGGTGAACGACCTGATATTGTCGATCTACAAAGACTTCGGCTTCGAAGACGTGCACGTCAAACTGTCGACCCGACCTGAAAACCGTATCGGCAGCGATGAAAGTTGGGACCTCTCCGAAGGCGCTTTGAAAACCGCGCTCGACCGCGCTGGCATGTCCTACACTATTTTCGAAGGCGAAGGTGCGTTCTACGGTCCCAAGCTCGAATACGTCCTGCGCGATGCCATTGGTCGGGATTGGCAGTGTGGTACACTGCAGGTCGACTACAATCTGCCCGAACGTTTCGGCTCCACTTACGTCAGCGCTGCGGGTGAGAAACTGGCCCCCGTTATGCTGCACCGCGCGCTATTTGGCTCGCTCGAACGCTTCATCGGCATTCTGATCGAAAACTGGGAAGGCAAACTGCCGTTCTGGCTCGCCCCGCGTCAGGTCGTTGTCGCGACGATCATCTCTGACGCTGACGACTACGCGCTAGAAGTGGTTGGTGCGCTCAAAGCGGCTGGCATTCAGGCCGAAGCCGATCTGCGAAACGAAAAGATCAACTACAAAGTCCGCGAACACAGTCTCAGCAAGGTTCCTGTGATTCTGGCGGTGGGTGCCCGAGAGGTTGAAAAGAAGACCGTCAGCGTTCGCAGGCTGGGTGAGAACAAGACTTCTGTAACATCACTCGATGAGATTGTTACAGAATTGGCCAAGTCCGCCACCCCGCCAGACCAATTGTAACATTCCATTCGCTAAAACTGTAACAAACCCGCCGGATCACCTCGGCGGGTTTGCTGTTTATTAGCCTTTCTTCAACAGACTCGGCGGAAATCCGTTAAAATCCGCTCACGGAAACGCGAGGCACGCGTCTGTGAGTGGAAGGAACCCGACGTGGCGCATAAGTTTTGGTCATCGCCAATCAGGCGGACAACTTTAACAAGCCCAGATAGAGGAAAAGTTCATGTCCACAGTATCTAAAACACTCATCGTCGCATCCGCAGTTGCAACAGCTGTTGCTGGCGCTGCAGGTTCCGCTGCTGCTCAAGAAAACGAAAAATGCTACGGCGTTTCATTGGCCGGTGCCAACGACTGCGCAGCTGGCCCAGGCACAACATGTGCAGGCTCTTCCACAGTTGACTACCAAGGCAACGCTTGGACACTTGTACCAGCTGGCACATGTGCGGACATCGAGCTGCCAGCTATGGCAGACGGCACAGCACGCGTTGGGTCTTTGGAAGCACTGGATCGCGACCTTCCAGCATAAGCTGAATTCCTATAGGGTGGGCGCACGTCCACCCTATTCCTTTTGAAGACCACGGTGCGCCCATGCTTGATGCGACTTCCTTCAACGCCCTGCCAAACAAACCCGGCGTCGGTTATAAGCCTCAGCATTACAACGATATTTTGGGCAACCCCGGGCCGCTCGGCTGGCTTGAAATCCACGCCGAAAACTACATGGGTGACGGCGGACGCCCAATCGCGCAACTGCGCCACCTTTCTGAACAATTCCCGATCTCTGTGCATGGTGTCGGCCTCTCTATCGGTGGAGAAGGCGACCTGGACAAAGATCACCTCGCCCGCCTCAAACACTTGATCGGCTGGCTGAACCCCGCAAGTTTCTCTGAACACTTGGCGTGGTCCACGCACGACAGCCATTTCCTGAACGATCTTTTGCCGCTGCCCTACAACATGAAAACGGTCAAGCGCGTCGCCGATCACATCGACGAAGTGCAAGAGGTTGTGGGCCGCAAAATGCTGCTGGAAAATCCCTCCAGCTACCTCGCATTCGCTGAATCCACCATGTCAGAGACGGATTTCCTCAAAGAGATCGTCAGCCGCACTGGTTGTGGCCTGCTACTTGACGTCAACAACGTCTTTGTTAGCGCCACGAACCTCAACACCTCTCCTCAGGCCTATATCGACGATTTCGCCCTCAACGCCGTTGGCGAGATCCACCTTGGTGGCCATGACGAAGACGAGGACGAAACAGGTGCGCCACTGCTGATCGACAGCCACGGTAAAGCCGTCGTTGATCCGGTCTGGGCCCTACTCGACTACACGCTTGAACGCTCAGGCCGAAAGCCGTTGCTGATCGAATGGGACACGGACGTGCCCGAATGGCCAGTTCTCGCCGCCGAAATCGCCCGCGCCCATGCTGCACTGGACTTGGTGGCAGCATGATCTTTAGTCAGACCGCCTTTAGAAAGGGTCTTCTAGACCCTGCATTGCCTGCACCAGAAGGCCTGCAAAACCCTGATGGCGCGCAAGCGACCAAACGATTTGACGTCTACCGCAACAACGTGGCCGTCAGCCTCTCTGACGCGCTCGAAGCCGGATTCCCTGTCGTCCGGAAACTCGTCGGGGAAGAGTTTTTCCGCGCCATGGCAGGGGTTTACTTGCGCAAATTCCCACCTTCATCGCCTTTGATGATGCACTACGGTGAACACCTGCCGCAGTTCCTCACACGGTTTGAGCCGACGAAGGACCACCGCTATTTGCCCGACATCGCCCGCGTCGAGCTTGCGATCCGCAAATCCTATCATGCCGCCGACGCCGACCCAATTGATGGACAGGCTTTGGCAGCCGTCGCGCCCGAAAACCTCATGGCATTGCGGATGACGATCGCTCCAGCCGTGTGGGTGGTCAGCTCAAAAGACTACCCGATCCACGCAATCTATATGGCGAACACACGCGAAGACGCGCCAAAACCGGAACCCGGTGCCGAAAGCGTGCTAATCGCCCGCCCGCACTTCGATCCAACGATCCACAAAATCTCAACCGCTGACGCTTCCTGCATCAAAGCGCTGCAAGAAGGTAAATCCCTCGGACTGGCACTTGCCGAAGCTGGTGATGATCTCGACTTAGGCGCAACGCTGGGACTTCTTCTTAGCCAAAGTGCCATCACAGAACTAAACTGAAAGGCCTCCACCTATGTTAGAAAGTTTCAACCGCGTCGGCGCTTCCATGTCTCGCGCCGGAGATGAAATCCTGCCGCTCATGGCGCGCTTCTCCTTCGCAGCCGTTCTTCTGGTCTATTTCTGGAAATCTGGTCTGACAAAATTGGGCGATGGGTTCTTCGGATTCCTCAATCCATCCTTGGGCGCATATGCACAAATCTTCCCAAAACAGATGGAAGCCGTCGGTTATGATGTCTCTCAATTGTCCTTTTTCCACACACTCGTGGTTCTCGCTGGAACATGGGCTGAGTTCATTCTACCGCTCTTTATCGTCATCGGATTGCTGACACGCCTTTCCGCCTTCGGCATGATCGGCTTCATCTTTGTGCAGTCGCTGACTGACCTTTACGCCCACGGAACAATCAACGACCCAGCCGTGTTCGGTGCTTGGTTCGACGCAGACTCCGCCTCACTGATCCTCGATCAGCGGACAATGTGGGTGATGTGTCTGTCGGTCCTCGTCTTCAAAGGCGCCGGCAGCATCTCTGTCGACCGTGCCCTTAATGGGATGTTGGGACATCGGGCTGACGGGCAGCAATAGCCAAGACGCCCCCCAGCGCTGCAAAGCCGATCGGGAAGAACGTAAAGACGTTGAACCCAAAAGCATAAAAGAAACACAGGCCTGACAGCAGCATCAAAAGGCCGCCCCAGAGCCCACGAGAACTGGCCATTGCCCCACCGGCGATGGCCAACAACGGTGCGAAGAAACTCGCAATCTGAATCAACGCAGGGTTCTCAAAAACGCCGATCACCCCAGCAATATCTGGCTGCGCCTCGCTAAACTCGACATAGGCAAAGCCGAAAAAGCCGATGAAAATCCCCATCAACCCGGCAATAATTCCCAAAAACATAGCTGCGTTGCGCATCGTGCTCTCCCGTCGTCCTTTGGCCTAAGTAGGCAGAGACTTATTCGTTTCCAAGCCAAATTGACTGAACGTCAGCTTTCCATCCAATCGTCCATTGATCCCCATTCCGGATCACAGGCCGCTTCATCAGCGTCGGATGCGCCTGTAGCAACGCCAATGGCTCTGACGCCCTCTCCGCCTCATCCAACCCCCTCCACGTGGCAGAGGCCTTGTTGATCGCCTGATCGCCAAACTGATCCAAGATCGCCACTAAATCCGCCTCAGACACGCCGTCAGCGCGCACATCCACCACCTCAAACGACCGCCCTGCCGCTGTCAGCGCTTTGACCGCCTTCCGGCATGTATCGCATGATTTTAAGGCAAATACCTGCATTCCAGACCCCTTGATGAACATTTTCGCCGCACCATAGCGGATCACAATCAGTTGTCATTTGCCTTTTGCACAAACGCGCTAAGCTCTTACCCACAAGGCCAGAAGACATACGCCCAATCGGGGCGCTGCAAGACTGGCGCATTGATTGGAGAAAAGACATGCCAAGCGGCACCGTAAAGTGGTTCAATACGACCAAAGGGTTCGGCTTCATCGCCCCAGATGAAGGCGGTTCAGACGTGTTTGTGCATATTTCAGCGGTAGAACAGGCCGGCATGACCGGTTTGGCCGATGACCAAAAGATCGACTACGAATTGGTCGAAGGTCGTGACGGTCGCCAGATGGCTGGCAACCTGAGCAAGCCCGCCTAAAAGCGATTAAGCATTTTTAATGAATGCGAGGGCGCGCGTGCGCGCCCTTACCCCCTTTTTTACGCCGCCCATCCATTACGTGGGGCGGCTTTTTTGTCTGATTTCGGCTCTGGCCGCGTGAGTTGCTCGGCCTTTTCAGACAAACGGTCCAACAGATCGTGGCGGATCGTTGGAAAGGATGGTTTCTCGGATTTCGTTACAGCAGCAGTTTTCATTGTCTTCCCCCAAAGATTGGAAACCAGACACCAACTACAAAAAGCACCCGACCAATATGCCCGATGTCAGATGCGCTCCAAATTCCAAAAATGGAAATAAGGCAGGATTTCAGGGGTTGACGTTACGACTCGCTTTTTATTTTTCTTATATTTGTCAAGTACTTATTAACAAATACCACGCCTTTTGAAAATCGTGAATCGCGATAAACAATCCAAAGCGCCGCTGCAGCACTGTTTTTCGGACCGAAACAAAGGCAGCAATCCGCCTACTCAATTTCGCCACATTCGCGGCGAATCGCCTACCCCCGCAGGCAGTCGAGCCAGAGCGCCGTAGCCGGATCAGCAGAGAGGCGTTTGGGCTCGATATGCTCGCCGCAATCGGTGCAATAGCCATACTCGCCCTCGTCGATCCGCTTCAGCGCCGCGTGGATCTTCTGCCGTTCGGCGGCGCGACGGCGGGCTTGGGCTTGGGCCATGGCTTGATATTGCAGCGCATCCATGCGGGAGAGACGCCCGACCGCCTGCTGATCCAACTCCACTGTTTTCTGACCCTGCTAGCCTGCGGCATCTTCTGCGTCGAGGTCTTTGAGGCGTGCGTGGAGGCGGTCTCTTGGCGTCATGGGTGGAGCGTAGCGTGGTGGGGGATGTCTGGAAAGGCTTGCGGCAGAGCGGTTTCGCAGCGAAACGCGCTAAAGGTTATTTTGTTAATTTTAACAAGGGGTTATCAGGAATCATAGACTTACTCTTCGGCTATCACGCCAAACAGAGGGCAGCGAACGGACCTCAGGGGTGAGCGTGAAGCGCCCTCCCCTCGGGGGGAGGTCCGGGAGCTGCCCGGCGCTGCCGGGCCAAACTCGATGTGAACCAAGGATGACCTACTGGCTTTCGCGGCAGTCAGGACATTCCTCACCCAACCCTCAAAAACTCCCGCATCACACACCTCGGCCCTTCGGCCTTCAACACAATCCCCAGCTCAACGCTCCACGCGCTCTCATCGAACTCGGGGAAGAAAGTGTCGGCGTCCTCGATCTCCAGATCCACTTCGGTGATCAGCAGCCGATACGCCAGCGGCAGCATCGCCTCGTAGATGCCCGCCCCTCCGATCCCATAAATGCGGGAATGACCAGCGGCGCGGGCGGCGCTCACCGCAGCCGTAACGGAGTTGACGCAGATGTCTGCGCCCTCGACCTCTCCGCGTGACACGACCACATTCAGGCGGTTTTTCAAGGGCTTAAAGGGCAGGCTTTCCCACGTCTTCCGACCCATGATGATGGCCCCACCCATGGTTTCGCGCTGAAAGAATTTCAGGTCTTCGGGCACGTGCCATGGGATGTCTCCATCCCGCCCAATGGCTCCATTTCGGGCGCGTCCAACGATGAGAGAGATCATACGGCCACCGGTGCTTTGATGTGGGGATGCGGGTCGTAGCCTTCGAATTCAAAATCTTCGAACTTGAAATCGAAGATGCTGTCGACCTTGCGTCTGATGATAAGGCGCGGCGCTTCGCGCGGGTCGCGGGCAAGCTGGGTTTTCACCTGCTCCACATGGTTGGAATAGATATGCGCGTCGCCCATGGTGTGGATGAACTCCCCCGCTTTGTTGCCCGTCACATGGGCGAGCATTTCTAAGAGCAGCGCGTAGGAGGCGATGTTGAAGGGCACGCCGAGGAACATATCGGCGGAACGTTGGTAGAGCTGCAGGTGCATCGTGCCGTTCTGAACGCGGACCTGCCAGAGCGTGTGACAGGGGGGGAGCGCCATATCGTCGACCTCCCCTGGGTTCCAGGCAGAGACGATCAGGCGGCGGCTGTCGGGGTTGGTTTTGATTTGCTCGATGAGGTTCGTGATCTGGTCGGTCGAGCCGCCGGGTTTCGGGAAGCTGCGCCATTGATGGCCATAAACCGGGCCGAGGTCGCCTTTTTCGTCGGCCCATTCATCCCAAATGCTGACGCCGTTGTCCTTGAGATATTTTATGTTCGTGTCACCATCGAGAAACCAAAGCAGCTCATGAATGATCGACTTGAGGTGCAGCTTCTTCGTCGTGACCAGTGGAAACCCTTTGCGCAGGTCATAGCGGCACTGCATCCCAAAGTGCGAAATCGTCCCCGTCCCGGTCCGATCATCGCTCGGAACCCCCTGTTCCATCACGGTTTTGAGTGCGTTGAGGTATTCTTGCATCGTTGTCCCCTGCCCGTTTGATCAACCACTGGCTGTGAATGAGTCGCAGGCCACTATATCTTGAGGTGAGGTGTGGCAAAACCTCGATATTTGGCGGCAATGTGCTGCTCTTCGGTTTATCTTACGTTGACTTATTCCTGCCGCATCGGGATTGTATGAAAAAAAGCTACAATTGAATCGAGCGCAGGGCATTCAAATGACACGTTTTTTAACGGCTGTTTCGGTAGTGGCGTTGCTCGCTGCATGTGACAACGAGCAACCCTTGGTATTTCCTGACGACGGAACAGAAACAAACCTCGAAAACGAGGGCACGGTTACCGACGGGGATGGCGAACCAATTTTGGACGAAGAAGGCGAAGAGATTGAGTTTGCTGACAACGGCATTCCTGAACCAATCGCGTTCAACCTCGCTTCAGCGGACTTCGATGCCGGTGACGAAACGTTGACGGTAACAATCACGTCGTTGGACTCAACGCCATTGGAAGCGGTCTACGAGCGAAACACGGCGCTCGACGTTGATGGTTATGTAGCGTTTTCGCAGCAAGAAGACGCGTTGGATCGCTTCTTTGTCGGATACGGTCAATCCAGCAACGACGGAAACACTACGGGCGTTTTGGTAATGGATGGGGGTCAATTCACACGCTTTATTGCCGGTGTATATTATACCCAAAACAACTACACACCGCATGTCTCATCACAGCCGGACAATGGGCTCGTGGCCTACACCGGACGATATATTGGTATTTTGAATTTCGACGAACTCGATGACTCTCAACTGTTAACAGCAAGTTCCGGTATCCCGGCTAACTTACTCGCCGGTCAGCCGGCTCGTGTACTTGGCGATGTTTTGATCAACGCCGATTTTGTCGATATGCAGGTTAACGGCGGGATTGCAAATCGAAGGGTCGCATCAGCGACCGCGTTGGATCCGTTTACTCTTTTTGATATCGGTCTCGTTCCGGCTGATATCTTAGAAAATGGCACATTTTTTGGTGAGGCAAATCGCCCTGACGCTTCCGCGGTTGGAAGTTATGGAGGCACATTTGGTGGTAATGAAGCTTCCGGCGTCGCCATGGGTGTCCACTTGACTGGTGATTTCATCCCAGAATTTGATAGCGAAGAAGAATTTGGACTAATCGTTTTAACCAAATGTGGACTTGCCGGAGATGGACCGTTCTGTGACGACGCGCAGCCTGATTTCGATCCTTAAGGGGATCTGTACGGCTGCTGTGCTCCTCTATGGACATGCAGCTTCGGCAGAGACAACGTTTGACCTGACCCTTCCCGAAGCGCGCCAACTTGCGTTCAATCTTCTGGTTGAAGGCAATGCAGCAGCTGCGCTTGAAGTGGCTGATGGTTTGATTGCCGCCAATGACGATGACCAGCGCGCATGGATCATTCGGGGGGCTGCTTTGCGCGTTTTGGAACGGCCGGATTTGTCGCGACAAGCCGCTCGACGCGCGTATTGGCTGGCCGAGTCACCAGAACGTAGGTACGAAGCCGCTCGTTTGGCCGCAACAGCCAATGCTGACGAGGAGCGGTTCAGCTGGGCCCAGTTTTGGCTCAGACTCGCCCGCCAAAATGCGCCCGATGAAGAGACGGCGAACAGAGTTGCGCAAGATTACCAAGCCCTTCGTCGCATCAACCCTTGGTCTTTCAACGCCTCATTCGGTGTCGCCCCTTCTGCCAATATCAATGGCGGCAGCCAGGCCGATGTCGGTTATCTGGACGACAATGTCGATGAAGGGCTTGCCGCGTTTCTTGCGTTTTTTGGGATTTATGATCCTGAGTCTGGTTTGAGATTGCTGGGCGACAACGAACGCGCCTTGTCCGGAATTGAAGCAAACTTGGACTTTGGCGCTCAATATCGCCTGAATGCCAGCGAGAATTCAGCGACTTTCATTTCAGCCGATATTGGTATTCGGCGGTACCGGCTGAGTGATGAAGCCAAAGAGCAGTCGCCAACGTCTTCGAACCGCGACTTCAATCGAGACTCCTTGTCATTTGGTATTCGGCACCTCACGCGATTGGGCGAGGATTTGCGTCCAGCGACGTTCGCCCTTTCAATAGGTAAGAACTGGTACGCAAGCGAGCAATCAAACCGCTACATAGCCGGCAACGCTTCTCAACCCTTCTTACTTGACCCGCAGAACCTTTTGACCTTTGGGATTTCCGCATCGGCGAGTGCCAGTTACAGCGACGATATCCCTGTCAGGACGTTCGGCGCGAACGCTCAGTTGCTGTCCATTCTAGAAAGTGGCGACCGGGTTCGGTCGAACTTCCAAATCCTTCGCAGCAATTCCGACATTGAAGACAGTGACTACGTCTCGTTGTTCGCAGGCGTGTCTTATAGTTTTGCGCAACCCATTTTGGGCACCTTCGTAACGATCAACTCTGACGCGGTTTTCTCGGACATAGGCGATACGCGATTTGCGCCGTTTGATCGCGAAGATATCACCGTCAGTATAGGCGCCGATGTGGTGGTGCCTCAGGCCGAAGTCTTTGGTTTTCAACCTGTTGTATCAGTCCTCGCTGAGCGCACGCGGTCATCGGTAGATCAGTTCGACGCGGAAGGTGTTAGCGTCGGTTTGGATTTCCGGTCCTCTTTTTGATCTCTTAGCCATTGGCACTTTGGATCAGCTGGCCTAGGTCTTGTTCAAACAGATCAACAAGGATGCCGATGTCACTGAAATATTTGCACACCATGGTTCGCGTCAAAGACCTAGATGCGTCTATCAAGTTTTTCGAATTGCTGGGCATGAAAGAAACCCGTCGCTACGACAACGAAGGTGGGCGGTTTTCATTGATTTTCATGGCGGCACCGGGGGATGAAGATTGTCCTGTTGAATTGACCTACAACTGGGATGGCGACGAAGGTTTGCCGTCCGACAGTCGCCATTTCGGCCACCTCGCCTATGCGACGGATGATATCTATGCCTTGTGCCAGCATCTGATGGACAATGGTGTCACGATCAACCGCCCTCCACACGATGGGCACATGGCCTTTGTGCGGTCACCAGATAATATTTCTGTGGAATTGATCCAAACCGGCGATGCCAAAGAACCGGCAGAACCTTGGACGAGCATGGGTAACACCGAACATTGGTAAAAGCGTTTTCGCTTCTTACCGCCCTCGCCGTTGTGCCAAACCCAGCGGACGCATGCCGCTTGGCCCTGGTTCTGGCGATGGATGTGTCGATTTCAGTCGATGCACGCGAAGATGCCTTGCAGCGGCAAGGGCTGGCAAATGCTTTGCTGGCCCAAGACGTCCAGGATGCGTTTTTTGTCAGCCCTGACCCTGTCGCTTTGGCCATCTTTGAGTGGTCAGGTCGGTTTAACCAAACCGAGATTGTGGGGTGGACGCTGATTGAAACGCCAGCAGATCTGAAAGAGGCGTCTGAACGCGTCGGTTCATCCGTAAGGCAATTTACAGACTACCCCACCGCACTAGGACACGCACTAGGGTATGCGTCACTGCTTCTGAAGGACGCACCCGATTGCCTCTTCAAGACTATCGATGTCTCCGGAGATGGCGAAAGCAACGATGGGTTTCCACCCGCCTCTGCCTATGCGGCCTTTCCCTTCGAGGGGGTAACGGTAAACGGGCTCGCGATCAGAACCGATGCGGAAGGTGAGCCGTTTCATCTACCCACATATTATGAAACTGAAGTCATCAGAGGCCCTGGCGCTTTCATCGAAGAAGCTGCCGGCTTTAGTGATTTTGAAGACGCGATGGAGCGCAAACTGGCGCGTGAGCTTCAAGCGCTCGCCATTGGCTGGCTCGAACCAGCAGATCAATAGATATACCGAATTTGTTCGGTCCAATATCGCTCGATCCGGCGCAAGCAGGATACGATGTCGTCCATTCCCATCAGATCGACGACGCCGGGACCAACCAACCCTTCGGAATGCTTCGCAAAGAGTTCAGCAACGATTTTGCGAATGTCCCGTCCCTTTTGCGTCAAACGCACACGCACGGAACGGCGATCAACCTCGCTTCGTTGGTGATGCATATAGCCGTTTTCAACCAATTTCTTGAGGTTGTAACTGACGTTAGAGCCTTGATAGTATCCACGGCTTTTCAATTCTCCCGCCGTCACTTCATTTTCACCAACGTTAAAGAGCAAGAGCGCCTGCACAGGGTTGATTTCCAAAATACCCAATCGTTCGAACTCATCCTTGATGACATCTAAAAGCAATCGGTGGAGCCGTTCGACCAATGTTAGCCCTTCGAGGTAACTGGCCATGAAGGCCGTCCGTTCCGGTGACAGGCCCGCAGATTGCGGCACGTCGGACAAGGCGCTGTGCATACTCATTGAAAAAGACTCCATTCCCATTGCTTGCGGCGGTTATGGCGCCAGAAACAAAAAATAGAGTTAATCAGAGCAAATTAGATTGGGCGTGTTAGGCCGTATGCGTCCTTAGTGATGTCCGCCATCAGGTCTTCATAGACCTCGGGCGTTTTAGAGTGACCGCTGACCCAATTATAGAGGTCGTGGTCGTTTTCGCTTAGCAACTGGTCATAAAGCACGAGATCTTCATCATTTAGTCTCGACAGGTGCTTGTCCGCAAAGGCCGATAGAATGAGGTCCATTTCCTTGATGCCACGTCGCATGGAGCGCATGGCGAGCCGCTTAATCCTAACCTCGCGGGGTTCCATCAAATGTCATCTTTCATCAGTTTACGAAGACGCTTTTCCAACTGTCCCATACGCTCAGCAGATTGCGTCATCTCTGCCCGCAGTGCACGGATATCCGCTAATAGAAGCTGCATTGAATGATCTGAAGGGCCAGCCTCATCAAAAGGACCGTCAACGCCCTCTCCTTGGCCAGTTAGAAGCCAGCTCAACGTGACATTCAACATGCCGGACAGCATTTGCAGCCGGTTGGCGCGCGGTTCTTTAATGTCATCTTCCCAAGCCTGAACAACGCTGGTTTTGACGCCGAGGCGCTTTGCCAATTCCGCTTGCGTCAGGCCAGCCGCCTCTCTAGCCGCGGCCAAACGATCCCCAAATGTTGCGGCGTCTTCGGCGTACCAGTTTTCTGTCGCTGTCATAACGTCCTCATGTCTTGCATCTGGTGAACGCTGCATCCTATGACAGCTTCCGAGACAAATGGCTACAAGGAGCCGACCATGACTTTCCTCTCTGCGACACTGAACCGCGTAAAGCCATCCCCAACGATTGCCGTTACGACAAAGGCCGCAGAGTTAAAAGCGGCGGGGCGGGATATCATTGCTTTGGGGGCCGGTGAGCCAGATTTTGATACGCCTGAGCATATTCAAAAGGCGGGTCAGCACGCGATTTCGGAGGGAAAGACGCGTTACACGGCCGTGGACGGTGTTCCAGAATTGAAAGAGGCGATCTGTGCTAAATTCCAGCGCGACAATGATTTGAGCTACGAACCCGCGCAAGTGACGGTTGGTACAGGCGGAAAGCAGGTCCTCTATAACGCTTTCGTGGCGACACTGAACGCTGGTGATGAGGTCATCATCCCTGCCCCTTATTGGGTGAGCTATCCGGATATGGTTCTGCTGGCTGGCGGCACGCCTGTGATTGTCGAGGCAACCCTAGAGAACAGCTTCAAAATCACGGCCGAACAGCTGCGCGAGGCGATCACACCTCAGACAAAATGGTTTTTATTCAACTCCCCCTCCAACCCGACGGGTGCGGGGTATTCTTGGGAGGAGCTTAAGGCACTTACTGACGTCTTGGTTGAAAATCCTCATGTTTGGATCATTACGGACGACATGTACGAGCATTTGGCGTTCGGAAACTTCAAGTTCTGCACACCGGCGCAAGTGGAACCTCGGCTCTATGAACGGACGTTGACCGTGAATGGTGTTTCAAAAGCCTATGCCATGACCGGCTGGCGGATCGGCTATGCTGCGGGGCCAGCGGAACTGATCAAAGCGATGCGGAAGGTACAATCCCAATCGACATCCAATCCCTCCTCAATCGGTCAATATGCGGCTTTAGAGGCCCTGAGCGGGCCGCAGGATTTTTTGGCAGATAACGCCAAACTGTTCGAACGGCGCAGGGATCTGGTCGTCGACGCGTTGAACGGCTGCCCGGGAATATCGTGCCCTCGTCCGGAAGGCGCATTCTATGTGTACCCATCGATCGCAGGCTGCATTGGCAAAACATCTGCATCAGGTGTGAAGATCGAAACAGATGAGGATTTCGCGACTGCGCTATTGGAAGAGACAGGCGTTGCCATAGTCTTTGGCGCGGCTTTTGGTGTTAGTCCGAACTTTAGAGTCAGCTATGCCACCTCGGATGCACAACTGACCGAGGCCTGCGCTCGGATTAAGGTGTTTTGTGAGGGTTTGAGCTGACTAGAGTTTTGTTCAGTTTTGAAATCGGTGGAGCCTCCGGCGGAGGTATTTGATACTCAAAAGACGATATGGTTTTGCTTAAGGCTAAGACTGGTGCGCTATACGTTGGGCTGCTAGGATTTTGGCATTGCGTGAGGGACTTATGAGCACTGAGTTACCAGATTACTATTTCCGGACCCGCGAGAACGGGGCGATCGTGTTTCGCGTCGATACTGAAAATCGGCAGCGGCGGATCGAGATGGATCAAATCGCGGTGGTGAACGTCAATAAAGGTGAGGTCAAACCGCATGGTGATCATGAACTGAGCGAGGCCGATCTATCCGCTATTCAAAGCTGGCTGGATGAACGGGTCCCCTTGCTGGCGCGACGCACCATCGATGACATTCATCGGACGGTGGATCATTTGAATGCGACGACGCAATGGGTTCAGTCTAAGGCTGAAAACGATGAACTCGATGAGATCACTGACTCACTTTTGCTCGCCATGCACGACTTGAGATCCGTCTTGGTGCGCAAGAAAGCAGATCGCGTGCTAAAACGGGAAGATCGTAAAGACGATCTATAGATGGTTAGGCGTCAGGACCTGCGATTTCACACCACAAACCATCGATTTGCACTGTGCAAGCCTGCCCGCAGTGGAAACGGTAGTAGGTGAAATACCCGTGCGATTTGCGCATGATCCCAGCGCGGCCAATCATATCTTCTGCCGTAACTGTTTCACCTGTGCGATCCGTACTCCGAAGCTTTTGCGCCCCGGAGACATAGAGATCAGTGTTTGGGGCAACGCCACCAACTGAATTTTTCGGCAGACGGATTGGCTGCGCCTCTGGGTGGTCGATGAGGTAGCGACGGTCGAGGCGAATTTCGTCGACCTTTTCCACTTCGAGGAAACGGCCGTCGAAGGTTTTGATCGGATCACGGCGGCGCAATGCCTCCATCGGGACGTAGCCGAAAGACGTCAAAATGCGGGACTTGGGGCCAAATCCGGCAAAGTCCCACAATTTTTCGACGGATGGTTGTTCGACAACATCCAAGTCGATTTCAGGTTCAGCCACATCGATCGGAGCCCTCGCTGCGGGCTGCACAACCTGTGCGGCGATGCGCTGTAGAAGAGCGCTTTCAGATTCGTTGAGAGACACGGGTACAACCTTTGAACATGACACTTTTGTAACAACCCCACTTTTACTATTTGCCTAAAATGGGCGGAAATTACAACCTACAGGGCAGAAACCCTACGTTTCCGAATTGGAAAATATCAATCTGAAGTTGCGCATAGGGCCGTTTAATTAACTAAATCAGGGCCAAACCTCTAAAACAAAACAATTTTCCTAAGTTTTGAAGATGGAGTCCGGTTTCGATATCCGTTCTAAACCGAAGTCCACTCGGAATAATACTGTGTCAAATGGGTCGCGCTTTGTAAGCAGCGGCGCAGAAATTCCTATTCCGAAAGCCATACCTTCGCTGCATCTTCCTCTGCTTCGTCAAAGTATTTTACTTCTGCGCTTAAGAAGGCGCTGCCGATTTTCTCTGAAAACCGTTGCCAGCTTTTGTTCCCGATAATGGCGACCTTTTCAGCGATAGGCGCATGCTGTCTGACTAGGCTCAGATGAGCACCCATGGCCGAGACACCTTGCCAACCGGTAAATTCAGTCACATCGAGAAGCAGCTTAAAGGACTCGCTTTCAGCGATTTTGGCATCAAGATTGGCTGAGGCATTTTCATAGGCAGAAGCGTCAACTTCACCAAGGAGATTGACGCGTATGGTTGCGTCTCCAAGCTCAGTGACGTGAATAGACCCCAAGGACTCTTGCAGCCAACGGAGCGCATCGTCCTGCTCTGCCATTGTGAAGACGTCCATCGGACAGGGGAACACGGGCGACGCAACACGTATCCCGCGCCGCATCCAAGTTTTGTCGGTGGTGACGGCGATCCGCTCAAATCCGCGCCAGTGGGAGATCCCCATTTTGATGTCTTCCCAAGCAGCATCCACATCGAAATCTTCGAACTCGTCGCCTGCGACGATGAGCATTTTTACCATGCCATGCGTCTCAATACCTTTCTCCACAACAGGAAGAAGAGCATTCGTGTAGTCATCGCCGCTGACTTCACCGGAAAGGGTGGCAACGATCAAAGCGCCGTCCATTTTTGTGCTTACATCAATCATTTTTTGGTTCCCTAAATCTCATTGGGTGGATAGCAAAATCACCCCAAAATTGAACTTTGTGGACTCAATAATAACTCAGGTTTTGTAACGGGTCTATGTGATGCGCCAAATTCACGCCGCCCACGCGAAGGGCCGGAGCGTTCACAAACAAAGTTTCACGGAGAAAAGGTGGTGCCCCCGGCCAGACTCGAACTGGCACGGGCATACGCCCAAGAGATTTTAAGTCTCCAGTGTCTACCATTCCACCACGGGGGCACGCTGCCTTCCTAGGGCGTTCGTGCGCGGGCGGCAAGGGTCAGATGTCGGTGCCTTCGGGCTCTGTCAGGAATCTGCGCTCGGAGAGCCACGGGTTGAGCTCTAGCGCGTCGCGAATAGCGTCTTCACCTTCGGGTCTGCGGCCCATTCCGATGAGGGTCATTCCGCGACCGGAAATTGCGCCAATGTGGTTTGGAATGATCTCTAAGGTGCGATCGAGGTCGGCCAAGGCACCGTCGTAGTCTTTGGCTAGAAATTGCGCGAAGGCGCGTTGATTGTATCCCTCGGCGTAGTCTGGGCAGTACGCCACTAGTTCATCAAGGACTGCCTTCGACCCATCAAAGTCAAAGGTGGAAATCAACCGCATACCTTCGTCCAAAAGGTCTTGCGCCTTTTGATCAGGTGCATCCGTCCACAGCGCCCAGAGCTGGCCTGTCAACGACCGCGCCTCAAGCTGAGACGAAGATTTATACTGAGACACAAGGTTTTGTATCGCGTCCGTATGATTTGGCGCCGGCGGACAGCTTTCGGCGGATGCGGCAGAAGCCGCGAAGAGGGCAGCGATGATTAGTCTCATGCGCTAAGGGTGGACCGAATTGATGGTCCGTCAAGTCCACGATGGCGGGGGGCGTCTGTGGCAAACTCGCCCAAGAGGTTTTGCGACCTTGACCATTCGCCCGCGCTTATCGAATGTGGCGCCATGTTTCCGATCCGAGATCATAACCCCGCTGAACGCACGCCTTATGTGACCTACACGCTGATTGCGCTGAATGTGTTCATCTTTCTTGTCACTCTTTTAACTGCTCAGGATGAGCGGGCGCTCAGCATGCTCTACTACGACTACGGTATGATCCCTGCCCGATTGACGAATGGTGAAGGTCAATTCGGCCTCCTCACTGCGATGTTCATTCACGCTGGGTTTTGGCACCTCGGCGGCAATATGCTGTTCCTCTGGATTTTCGGCGACAACATGGAAGATCAGATGGGGCATGTGCCGTTTCTGGTATTTTATCTGGTGTCCGGCGTTGCGGCCAGCTTGGCTCACTATGCCTTAGCGCCGGGATCGCCCGTCCCGCTCGTTGGTGCGTCGGGGGCAATTGCCGGCGTGATGGGGGGCTATTTGTTGCTTTTTCCCAAAGCGCGCGTCGATATTTTCTTGTTCCTGATCATCTTCATACGGATTTTCCCAATCCCGTCTTGGATCATGTTGGCGCTGTGGTTCGCGATGCAAATTTTCTATGGCGTTGGGACCGGTACCGAAGGTGGCGTGGCCTATTGGGCGCATGCGGGTGGGTTTGTCGCTGGATTGCTGCTCACGCTGCCGCTCTGGCTAAAGCGCGGCGGTCGGCAGTTCTGGGATAGGACGGAGGGACATCCAGATCATCCGGACGCACGGTATCCGATGATTGAATCTCGCTTCCCGAAAGTGACGCGGAATAAGATCTAGCTGCCCTTACGGATCACTTTTGCAAAGGTATCGAAGATCGGTTCATTGGCACAAATCAACGCGCCGTCGTTCAGAACATCGCCGTCAGGGTTCATCGCTTCGATCAACCCGCCCGCTTCTTTGAGTATGACGATACCAGCAGCAATATCCCAAGCGTTGAGCCCACGCTCCCAGAACCCGTCGTAGCGACCGGCGGCAACATAGGCGAGATCGAGCGATGCAGCGCCGAACCGACGGACACCTGCGCAAGCTGGTAGAAGTCGCGCGAGGTCTTGCAGCGTTTCTGGCAGGTCAGGGCGACCGGAGAATGGCAGGCCAGTGGCGAAGATAGCCTCAGCCATCCGATGACGACCGGAGACGCGGAGGCGTGCTTCGTTCACAAAGGCGCCAAAACCCTTTTCGGCATAGAACATCTCATCCTTCACCGGATCATAGATCACACCTGCGACGATCTGACCTTTATGTTCCAATGCAATAGACACGGCCCAATGCGGGAGCCCGTGCAAGAAGTTGGTCGTTCCATCAAGAGGGTCAACGATCCAACGGCGGGTCGGGTCTTTGCCTTCAATCTCCGCACCCTCTTCGCCCAAGAACCCATAGGTCGGGCGGGCTTCCATCAGCTCTTCGCGGATGGTTTCTTCGGCTTGCTTATCGGCGCGGCTGACAAAGTCGCCCGGGCCTTTGGCACTGACCTGCAGGTTCTCTACCTCACCGAAATCCTTCAACAGGCCGCGCCCCGCTTTGCGCGCGACTTTCATCATAACGTTCAGATTTGCAGAGCCTGCCATTGGAATGGTCTTTCGATGTTCGGGTCAGAGCCGCGCTATAGGCGGTCTGCCGCGTTTGAGCAAGCCGCCTTTCGCGCCGGAACTGCAAGGCAGCTATGCGTGCGTGTCTCGCATCGGACGTTGCAGTTTAACCGCCTCTTGCCGTGCAAGGCGCAGGAGATGCGCCATGTAAGGCAAGCCCGTATCTTCGGATCGTGTGGCCGCATAAAGCCTGCGGGTGATACCCTTGTCAGTTAAGGGCCGTGTCACATAGTCCGAATTGTATCGCACCTCGCGCACTACCCAATCCGGCAGGACCGCCACGCCACGATTTGAGACGACGAGAAGGAGGATCACGGCAGTGAGTTCGACTTGCCGCACCTCGGCTGGTTCCACGCCAGCTGGCATCAAAAGTTGCGAGAACACATCGAGGCGGGATCGCTCCACCGGATAGGTGATCAGTGTTTCGCCCTCAAAATCAGAGGCTTCGATGAATTTCTTTTGCGCCAATGGATGCTGGGATGAAGCAACAAAGACAGGTTCATAGTCGAAAATCGGGGTGAAATCCGTTTCATCAATGTCTTCCGGGTCCGAAGACACTACAAGATCGACCTCTTCCCGCTTCAAAGCCGGTAGAGCATCGAAGGCCAAACCAGGGCGAATATCGACGTCCACCTCGGGCCACGCTTTCCGGAATTCTTCCAGCACAGGGAACAGCCATTCGAAGCAAGCGTGGCATTCGATTGCGATGTGAAGACGCCCAGCGCTTCCCGCGACCAACCCTTCGAACTCGGCCTCTAAAGCTGCCACTTGCGGCAAAATCGTCTCTGCCGCTGCCAGCATTTTGAGACCTGCTGCAGAGAGACGGAGCGGTTTCGTGCGCCTGACGAACAATTCGACGCCCGCCTGATTCTCGATCCCTTTGATCTGATGGCTCAGAGCGGATTGCGTGATGTTGAGCATGTCAGCCGCCCGCGCCAGCCCACCGGTGTCGTGAATGGCTTTGATCGTTCTTAGATGTCGAAACTCAATATGCACCCCAACAAACCTCATAATGTTTCTGAGAGTTATGAATTTGCTTCATAGAGGTGTGTTTGCGAAAGAACAAGCAATCGCACATGAGGACCGATCCATGACCCAGCCTGCCGTCAGCTTTGAATTCTTCCCACCCAAATCGCTCAAAGCGTCGTTTCGCCTGTGGGACTGCGTGTCGACTTTGGCACCCTTAGACCCAACTTTCGTTTCGGTCACCTACGGCGCAGGCGGCACGACACGGAAGTTGACCCATGAAGCTGTAGTCGCATTGCGCGATCAAATGGATTTGCCAGTTGCGGCGCATCTGACCTGTGTAGACGCAACACGCGCCAAGACCGATGCGATTTTGGATGGGTATGCCAAAGCAGGCGTAACGGATATTGTCGCCCTGAGAGGGGACGCGCCGAAGGGTACAAATGCGTTCACTCCCCATCCAGAGGGCTTCCAAGACTCCATTGAGCTGATTGAAACGATTGCCAAACGCGGCACATTCAATATCACGGTTGGTGCATATCCCGAGAAACATCCAGAAGCCGCCTCAACGAAAGCGGACATCGAATTTCTAAAACGTAAGGTAGATGCAGGTGCAACGCGCGCGATCACGCAATTCTTTTTTGAGGCTGACACATTCTTTCGGTTCCGCGATGCTTGTGCGGATGCAGGCATCACGGCCCCTATTCTCCCGGGCATCCTGCCTGTCGAGAATTGGGCCGGCGTAAAGAAGTTTGCGGACAGCTGTGGCACATCAATCCCGCCCTTGATCGCTGACGCCTTTGCCAACGCCGAACGCGATGGCACCTCCGATCTGCTCGCGACAGCTCTGGCGGCGGAACTTTGTGATGATTTGATCCAGGGCCGCGTAAACCATCTGCATTTCTACACGTTGAACAAACCCGAATTGACCCGCGACGTGTGCCACGCGCTCGGTGTCACGCCAAAAGCGCGGTTGCAAAAGGTCGCGTGACGCGTCAGCGTCTCCGAAAAGACCGTCGGAGGCCAAATGTTTACCGCCACATCCATTGACCAACTGCCCGAGTTTGAGGACGTCAAAGCAATCTCGGGCCTCGAATTCATGCAGAAGATGCTGGCGGGAGAGATCGCACGGCCTCCCATTAGCGGCCTATTGAACTATCAGATTGATACGGTGGAGCCTCAGAAAGTGATCTTTCGCGGGACGCCCGAGTTCGAACACTGTAACCCGCTGCGTGGTATCCACGGCGGCTGGTATGGGACGCTATTGGACAGCTGCATGGCCTGCGCTGTAATGACGACTGTCCCTCAAGGCTCAGTCTATACGACTCTGGAGTATAAGATAAATATCACTCGCGCTCTGCCGATCGGGACCGAAATCCTCGCCACCGGTATCGTAGATCATGCGGGGCGAAGTACTGGCGTAGCCCATGGTGAAATTCGTGGCGCACAAGACGGCAAGCTCTACGCGACAGGCTCAACGACCTGCCTGATTATGAAACTGCCAGACTGATCGTCTTTTGAGCCCAAATTTCTAATAAGAACCGCCCTATCCCGTTTCCGAACCGATAGGGATGGCATCCCGCGCATCATCACTCACATCCCTTGCTATCGTCCGATGAAGGCTCTCTGACCGGCAAACGCCAATCTTGCGTTTACGGCGGTGCAAGAACAGTTTTGACCACCCATGCCAACGCCCAATCGACGGGCTTTCGACGTCCTGCGGATAGCGATTTTTCCATCCCTCTGGCAGAGGCATCCCAACCTGTTCCAACTGCTCCAACATCCAAACCAGCGGAATGTTCGATAGCGGGCGATACCGGTGCGAGGGGCCAACCTGCCCGCCGATATCGGCGTGGGTTCCTTTGAACCACACTTGTTCCATCCGGCCTTGCCGTTCGACCGGACACATCCACATCACCGGCGCGTAAGCCATGCGTGTTTCATCGCGGGCCACAGCATGAAAACCGTTGCGAATGGAAGGGCCCAGCGCGTGATTATGAAACGCATGTTTGCGCATCGTCCAGCGCCAGATCAGCGGGAACCGGAAGCCCAGCGCTTTGACCGTATCCCAGACTGCGACGGCTTCGATCGGCGCGTCGTCATGGCAATAGCGCCTGAATTCGGCTGCGGCCTGAGATGTCGCCCCGGCTTGGTAATGGCGATAGGCGGTGCGGATGTTGCTAACGGTGGCCGCCTCTGGTTTCAAAAGGCCGACCATATCCAAAACACCCGCGAGAGAGCGCACGGCGTATGCGCCTCTCGAGTAGCCAATAAGGACAATCTTATCTCCAGGTCTGTAGCGGCTCGCCAAGACACCATAGGCGCGGCGGATTTGACGATTGATGCCCTTGCCCGTCATCACATCCCACGTGCCGCGCCAATCCTGCCATCGAATGCCCGCTTCATAGTAGATCGACAGATCGCCACGCGATCCAACTTCGCGGAGGAGTTGGTAGGTGAGCCCCGCATTTGTCTCGCAGCCAGGCATCAGGCTGGAGGCCGTTCCATCCAAGATAATCACATGAGCGGCGTGGCCCCGAACCACCCGTGGTCCGGTTTCTTGTGTTGGGCCTCTTCCGAGAAGCCCAAGGACCCAATCACGAAGCGACACTGTCCGCCTGAGCGTCTTGCAACGCTGTCCAAACTCGATGCGGCGTATAGGGCAAATCGAGCTGACGCACGCCTGCATCCCAAAGCCCATCCAGCACGGAATTGGTCACAGCGGCGATTGCACCAACTGTCCCCGCTTCACCGCAACCCTTCATGCCGAGCGGGTTATAGAGCGATGGCGTGCCTTCGGTCGTAAAGTCAATCATGGGAAGATCATCGGCGCGTGGCATCGCATAGTCCATAAAACTTGCCGTGAGGAGCTGTCCGTCCTCATCGTAAACAACATGTTCGGTCAGAACCTGCCCCAACCCTTGCGCCACGCCACCATGTACTTGACCCGCAACGATCATGGGGTTGAGAAGGTTTCCGAAGTCATCCACGACCGTGTAACGCACCACGTCGGTGACGCCCGTTTCAGGATCAATCTCAACTTCGGCAACGTGAGCGCCATTGGGAAAACTCCGATCATCCAAGGTAATTGTTGCAGAATGGCGCAAAAGTTCGGTTTGGCATGCATCCTTGGCCAGCTCTGCCGCCTCCAACATCGTAGGCGACAGATTTGAACCGGCGATGCGGAAGCGTTCGTCGTCGAAACTCACATCTTCAACCGGCACACCTTCTTGTTTGGCAAGGAATGCGGAGAAAGTAGAAATCATCTGCTCAACGGCGGCCAGTGTTGCGGTATTTTGCACTGTTCCTGAGCGCGAACCACCTGTGCCACCACCTGTCGCGATTCGGTCGCTGTCCCCTTGCACAACGGTGATCTTGTCGACAGGAATGCCTGATTGATCTGCGAGGTATTGAGCGTAGACCGTCTCGTGCCCCTGCCCGTTGGATTGTGTGCCGACAAAGATCAAAGCTCCGTCATTTTCAAACTCAACGGTCGTGGTTTCGGTCGGAGCACCCAATATGCTCTCGATGTAGTAGCACAGACCGATGCCACGGTATTTGCCAGCACGCGCACTCGCATCCTTGCGCGCTTTGAAACCGGCCAAGTCTGCTTCTTCCGCGGCTTTGTCTAAGACACGCTCAAAATCACCGACGTCGTACGTTACTTTGCTAACCGAGGTGTAAGGGAATTGGTTCGGCTGGATGAAGTTTTTGCGCCGCAACTCCCATGGATCAACGCCCAATTGCCGCGCCGCTTCGTCCATCGCGCGTTCCAAAATGAAAATCGCCTCTGGGCGACCCGCGCCTCGGTATGCGTCGATTGGGGTCGTGTTGGTATAGACGCCGCGCGTCCGCATGTGTGCGTTTTGAACGTCGTAGGTGCCCATCAAAACTTTGGAAAACAAATCTGTTTGAATGTTTTGCGCAAACGTCGAGTTGTATGCACCCATGTTGATTAGGTTATCGACTTTGTAGGCAATCAACTTGTTGTTCTGGTCAAACCCAAGTGTCGCCGCGGTCATAAGGTCGCGTCCGCCATTGTCCGTCAACATGCCTTCGGTGCGTTCGGACATCCACCGTACCGGGCGTTGCAATTTGCCCGCTGCATAGGCCACGAGAATGGTTTCCCCGTAGTGCATGGCCTTCATGCCAAAACCGCCGCCGACATCAGGGTTCGTGACACGGATATCCTCTTTCGGAATGTGCAGTTGGCGCGCGAGCTCGCTTTTAGTACCCCATACCCCTTGTCCATTGACCGCCACGTGCAAACGACCGTTTTGGAGTTCCGCATAACAGCCGCGCGGTTCCATCGCGTTACAGATGATCCGGTTGTCGTAGACATCGAGTTCCACAACTCGCGCCGCTTCGCTCAGCGCTTGTTCGGTCTCTTCCTTACGACCCAAATCCCAATCAAACACGAGGTTGTCAGGCGCTTCCGCGTGGATCAATTCTCCACCAATCTCTAGCGCCGTATGCGCTGGCAGATCATCAATATCGATGTCGATCGCATCGGCAGCGTCCTTGGCCTCCGACAAACTGCGCGCGATAATCATTGCGATAGGTTCGCCGACATATCGAACGCGATCCTTCGCGAGAAGCGGCCGGAGCGGATCAGCCCCTTTTGAGCCATCAGATTGCGTCACGAGCGAGCCGGACATCTTAAGGTTCACGCCATCGGCTTCGAGATCAGCGACCGTGACGATCAATTCAACACCCGGCATGTCGCGTGCGTCGTCTGCGTAGATCCCCTTGATTTCGCCATGTCCGTAGGTGGAGCGGAGAAAGAAAGCATAGAGAGCACTTTCTGGCGCGAGGTCATCTACATAGCGGCCTTGACCGGTTAGAAACCGGCGATCTTCAAACCGTTTGACCGGCTGGCTCTTTCCAAACTTTTCCATGTGATGCTCCGCCATTTGCTTAGGTCGGAACCTAATCACTGAGGCACGACTGTCCAGTGCGAAGGCTGTCGTTTCTTGGCAAGACATGTCGCGGAATCAGCGCTCAAGTGACCTTATCTCGATGGGAGTTCGAAATATGAGCAATCTAGGTCATGTTACCGCAGAACAAGCCGCATCCTACCGCGAACACGGGTACCTCTACCCAATCCGCGCGATGACAGAGGATAACGCCGCTGACTTCCGCGCACGTGTGGAAGCGTTGGAGGCTGAATGGCTCGACAATGGGCTGCCCTTGCCCTTGAACACATACAAACGGGTCAACGCGCAGATCGTTATGCCGGTCGCGCATGAGTTAGGATGTCACGAAGGCATCTTGAACGCTGTCGAAGGTGTCTTGGGACCGGACATCATGCTCTATTCGGTCGAATTTTTGATCAAAGAGCCGAACACAAAGTCCGTGGTCACGATGCACCAAGACCTGACCTATTGGGGCATGGGCGAAATTGATGGGCTGACAACGGCTTGGCTGGCCCTGTCTCCGGCGACAAAGGCAAGCGGGTGCATGGATGTCGTTTCCGGCAGCCATAAAAACCCGATCTTGCCGCATGAGGATACCTTCGACGGAAACAACCTCCTGTCACGAGGACAAGAAATTCGGGTCGATGTTGCGGAGGAAGACAAGGTTTCGATGGAGCTGCGGCCGGGCGAAATCAGTTTCCACCATGGGCTGACAATTCATGGCTCTGGCCCAAATTCGTCAGATGACCGACGGATCGGAGTCGCCATCCGCTATCTCATTCCAGAAATTGCGAAAAGCGGTGGCGAACGGGATTTCGCGCATTTGGCGCGTGGCAAGGATGATCACGGGTTGTGGCAGCCCTACTGCGTGCCGCAGGTTGCTTTTGAACCAGACGCATTGAAGCAATATGATGCGGTGAGACAGCTGCAAACGCAGGTGATGATGAAAGGCGCGAAAAAGGACAGCGCCATATATGAGAAGGCAGGCTGATGGATCAGGTCAAATTCACCCAGATGAAGGATGGCGACAAGGAAGACTACGACTTTCTGACGGCACATGAAATCGAGCACACAAAGGGCACCGCGGATCGGTTGTTGAAGGCTCTGGTGGATTTAGATGAAGGCCTGTCAGGCTATCAGATCACCCGCCTCGGGCATTCCTTGCAATCCGCCACCCGTGCCGAGCGCGATGGAGCAGACACCGATTGGGTCGTCGCAGCATTGCTGCATGACATTGGAGACATCTTCGCACCCTATAACCATGATGAATATGCAGCCACGATCTTGAAGCCATTTGTGCGGGAGCAGGTGACTTGGGTGGTGGAGAAACACGGTGACTTCCAACTGGTCTATTACGGCGAACACGTTGGCGCGAACCCTGAGAAGCGGCAGGCCTATGCCGGGCATCCCTACTTCGAAGACTGTGCGACGTTTTGTGAACGTTGGGATCAGAGTTCGTTCGATCCTGACTATGACACCTTGCCGATTGAACATTTTGCAGAAAGGGTGCGAGAGGTTTTTGCGCGGGAACCCTATGATCCTGCGGTGATCCGTGCGGGTGACAGAGAGCCGTTGCAAGCTTGATCTGAGCGGCCCTCGGGGGGGAGTTTTTGGCCAAGGTGAGAAATCTTAGAACTAATTTACTTTTGGGAAATCTCTTGGGACTTTCGCTCTAGGCCCGACGTCCCCTTCCCACCACAACTCGCCTTCTCGCTCAAAAACATCGATCTCGGCACCTATCCCAAGCAAAAGTAAGTCGCGCATTGATCGATTCAAACTTTCCCCCATTGCGCCACTCTGCGACCGGAATTGCATGTAGCCGAAGCCAGTCGGTTCGCCCGATTTTTTTCTTTCGACGATGTTTTCGATCGTAGCCTTGGTGAGAAAGCCATATCTCCGCGCAAGCACAGCACGTGAAGATTTGTGTCCAACGAACCACAAGATGAAAACAGACAAGACCCCCGAGACCAGTGCAATAACTTGCAGCCAACGCGCACTTCTTTGCGTTTCGCCAGCTCGAAACTCCGAAATATCTGGATTGGTCGGCCAATATTTTAGTTTCTTTTGATCCCCTCGAAGAGTTTGCTGGTACTCATTTCGACTGACTTCCACGTCTTGGTAATATTCTTCGGAAGAAACCAAAAATTGCAGCTTCAACATATAATCATCAGGACTATCGCCACCCCTAGATATCCACTTTCTCACGACAGTCGCTTCAGTCCATACCCCCTCAGCATTCAAGCGTTCGGCATTCAAGTATTGCACCACACTTATGAAAGTAACCACGAGCAAGACAGCCGCAGCACCGATGGCCCAACCTCCGTTCATATCGAAAAAAAGATCAAACCAACTCCTCGGTGTTCTCCTAAAATGTTGAGGCCACATTTGACTTTGTTTCCCCCCTTTTCGCGGGTCGTTGGTTTGGGTAAACGGACCCTACTCAGACCAAGGACGCACCACAATGGCGATGGATAAGACATTTGACGCACAATCAGCCGAACCGCGGCTGTATGAGGCGTGGGAAAAGGCAGGCTGCTTTCGCGCCGGTGCCAATGCAAAGCCGGAGGCGTCGACCTTCTGCATTATGATCCCGCCGCCCAATGTCACAGGTGTCTTGCACGTCGGTCACGCCTTCAACAACACGCTGCAGGATTTGCTGACGCGTTGGCACCGCATGCGCGGGTTCGATACGCTGTGGCAGCCGGGTCAGGACCACGCAGGCATTGCGACGCAGCTGGTTGTTGAGCGCAAGCTGATGGAAGACAGCAACATGCGCCGGACCGACATGTCGCGTGAGGATTTCCTTGCCAAAGTTTGGGAGTGGAAAGCCGAAAGCGGCGGGACCATCATCAATCAGCTGAAACGCCTTGGCGCGTCCTGTGATTGGGAGCGCAACGCCTTCACCATGTCCGGTGCGCCGAATGCGCCAGAGGGCGAGGACGGCAATTTCCATGACGCCGTGCTCAAGGTCTTTGTCGATATGTACAACAAGGGCCTGATTTATCGCGGCAAACGTCTGGTCAACTGGGACCCGCATTTTGAGACGGCGATTTCTGACCTTGAGGTCGAGAATATCGAAGTTGACGGCCACATGTGGCACTTCAAATACCCGCTCGCCGGGGGTGCGACCTATACCTACATCGAGAAGGATGAGGACGGGACTGTCGTGCTTGAGGAGGAGCGGGATTATATCTCCATCGCGACCACGCGGCCGGAGACGATGCTGGGCGACGGGGCGGTCGCGGTGCATCCGAAAGATGAACGGTATGCGCCAATTGTTGGAAAACTCTGCGAAATTCCAGTGGGGCCGAAGGCGCAGCGCCGTCTGATCCCGATCATCACGGATGAATACCCCGATCCTGATTTTGGGTCTGGTGCTGTCAAGATCACCGGCGCCCATGATTTCAACGACTACCAAGTCGCCAAGCGCGGCAACATCCCGATGTATTCGCTGATGGATACCAAAGGCGCGATGCGGGCCGATGGGCGTGCCTATGCGGAGGAAGCGGCAACGGCGCAGGCGATTGCCAACGGCGAGGAAGATTTCGACGAGGCGAAGATCGCCGCGATGAACCTTGTGCCGGAGGAATATCGCGGATTGGATCGGTTTGAGGCACGCAAGCGCGTTGTGGCGGATATCACCGCCGAAGGGTTGGCGGTGATGCATGACGTCACGCGGGTTGAGAAAAACGAGGACGGCGAAAAGGTCGAAGTGACCGAGACCGTGCCAATGGTCGAGAACAAGAAAATCATGCAGCCCTTCGGCGACCGTTCAAAGGTTGTGATTGAGCCGATGCTGACGGACCAGTGGTTCGTGGATGCGGAAAAGGTTGTTGGCCCCGCGCTCGATGCGGTGCGTGAGGGGCGGACCAAGATCATGCCGGAGAGTGGGGAGAAGGTTTATTTCCACTGGCTGGATAATATTGAGCCATGGTGCATCTCTCGCCAACTCTGGTGGGGGCATCAAATCCCGGTTTGGTTCGATGAGGAAGGCAACGAATACTGCGCTCCGACGGAAGCAGAGGCGCAAGCTCTCGCCCCCGGTAAACCTTTAGTTCGAGACCCTGACGTCCTCGACACATGGTTCTCGTCTGGCCTCTGGCCCTTCGGCACGCTCGGCTGGCCGGAGCAATCAGAAGAATTGAAGAAATACTTCCCAACGGACGTTCTGATCACCGGTCAGGACATTCTGTTCTTCTGGGTTGCGCGGATGATGATGATGTCGAACGCGGTAATGGAGACCGATCCGTTCCATACCGTCTACCTCCACCAACTGGTCCGCGACGAGAAGGGCGAGAAGATGTCGAAGACGCGCGGCAACGTCATTGATCCGCTTGAAATCGTGGATGAATACGGTGCCGATGCTATGCGGTTCACGCTGACGCAGATGGCCGCGATGGGCGGTGTTTTGAAACTGTCCGAGGATCGGATCAAAGGCTACCGGAACTTTGGCACAAAGCTGTGGAATGCGTTTAGCTTTGCCGAGCACTATGAGATCCCCTATCCCGGCGATGCGCCGCGCCCCGATGCGCAGCTGACACTGAACAAGTGGATCATCGGTGAGACGGCGAAAGTTCGGGAGGCTGTGGATGCGGCCTTCACCGCCTATCATTTCAATGATGCGGCCAATGCGCTTTATGCCTTTGTCTGGGGTAAGGTCTGCGACTGGTATTTGGAGTTCTCCAAGCCAATCCTGCAAGGCGATGATGAGGCGGCGAAGGTTGAGACCCAGGAGACCTTGCGTTGGGTTCTGGATCAGTCACTAATCCTGCTGCATCCGATTATGCCGTTCATCACAGAAGAGCTGTGGGGTTTTGCCGATAGCCGCGCGAAGATGTTGGTTCATGCAGATTGGCCGGAATACGGGTCTGAGCTGGTGGATGCGGACGCGGATCGCGAGATGAACTGGGTGATTTCCTTGATCGAGGGCATTCGGTCGGCGCGTGCGCAGATGAATGTGCCGGCTGGCTTGAAGATACCCGTGTTGCAGACGTCCGCCGATTATCATGCGGTTCAGGCTTTGGCAAATAACGAGGCCTTGGTGAAGCGCTTGGCGCGGGTGGAGAGCATTACGGTCGCGGATGAAGCGCCGAAGGGGTCTTTGACTGTGCCTGCTGCGGGAGCGTCGTTTGCGTTGCCATTGGCGGACATTATCGATGTGGATGCCGAGAAAGCGCGTTTGGGCAAGCAGTTGGAGAAGCTGGGCAAAGAGCTTGGCGGTTTGCGTAGGCGTTTGAACAATCCGAAGTTCGTTGCGAGTGCGCCAGAAGCGGTTGTGGCTGAGGCGCAAGCGAATTTGACGTTGCGTGAGGAAGAAGAGGCAAAGCTCGTCGCGGCGATTGGGCGTCTCGAGGAGATTGAGTAAGTAGCGACCGGGTGCCGCTCTCGGGGATTGCTGCGCAATGCCCCTGCCGCGCACGCGGTGAAACTTCTTTTCACCGGGGAATAAGATACCAAGCTGGTTGCAGCGATCTCGCGCCAAGAGGTCATCGGTTAGAGAAGCCCCCGAGCCTGGGTGGGGGCTTCAGCCCCCTCCCGGGGGGAGGGTCGGGGGCTGAACGGCTTCGCCGATTTCGCGCTCCTAGTCGTGCAGACCTACTGCATAGCGATGCACCCCATTGCAAACTTGCCCAACGCACGCCAATGATTTCGCATGACGAACGATCCCCGCCTGACTCGCCTCGCCGCTACGTTGCCCGCGACTGTTCCCTTTGTCGGACCTGAGGCACAAGAACGCGCCCGAGGCGAAAATTTCCAAGCCCGCCTTGGCGCGAATGAAAGCGTCTTTGGCCCCTCGCCCTATGCGATTAAGGCCATGCAAAAAGCCGCCGGAGAGGTGTGGATGTACAGCGATCCAGAAAACCACGATTTGCGGCAAGCGTTGGCTAATCACCTTGGAATCAGCGCCGAGCACATCATGATCGATGCAGGCATCGACACGCTTCTGGGCGTATTGGTGCGACTTTTGATCACGTCGGGTGACCAGGTCGTGACCTCTGCCGGTGCCTATCCGACATTCAATTACCACGTCGCAGGCTTTGGCGGGACGTTGCATCAAGTGCCCTACAACGGTGATTTCGAAGACCCGGGCTCGCTGATTGCCAAGGCCAAAGAGGTCGGTGCGAAACTGATCTATTTTGCAAATCCCGATAATCCGATGGGTAGCCAACATGATGCTGCGACCGTCGAAGATATGATCGCAAATGTCCCCGACGGCTGCCTTTTAATTTTGGACGAAGCCTATATCGAAATGGCACCTGAAAGGTCGGCCCCCATTGTTGCCGAAACCGATACGCGCGTGATCCGAATGCGTACGTTTTCAAAGGGTTACGGCATGGCCGGCGCGCGCGTTGGCTATGCTATCGGAGCCGCGGATTTGATCACGGCGTTCAACAAAGTGCGCAACCATTTTGGTATGTGCCGGATCAGTCAAGCCGGCGCACTGGCCGCCTTAGAAGATCAGGATTGGCTTAGACAGGTCCAAGAAAACGTCCAGGCTGCAAGAGAACGGATCGCGCAAATCGCCGCTGACAATGGGCTGACCGCCCTGCCCTCAGCCACCAACTTTGTGACCATTGATTGCGGCCGTGATGGCGCCTTTGCCAAACGCGTCTTGGGCCATTTGATCGAGGCCGGCATTTTCGTGCGCATGCCATTCGTTGCCCCACAAGACCGTTGTATTCGCGTCAGTTGTGGGACTAGCATCGATCTTGACGCTTTCGCGGTTGCTCTACCTACTGCCTTGGAGCGCGCAAAGTCAGACTAAGGAGAGCCATGTTCCCGCGACGCCATCGAACTGTGCCAAACTATACCAATGCGCTTCTTGTGACCGTTTTTGGTATTTTGTTTATGGGTTTTTGGGTCTTAGCAGCACTGGCTGGCGGGCTCTGGGTTGTTGTGGTTGCCCTTTGCCTGAATCAACTGATCACTGCGCTTGACCGGCGTATGGCGCGCTAGCTCATCAGCCGCCGCTTGCAACGCGCCCTGACCATGTGGAATGCCCAGCGCGGTTAATCCACCTCCAATTGTTCCCAACACGCCCATGATCATATGTGCGTTCACATGGCCCATATGGCCGATGCGATAGTAAGCGTCCGACGGTTCACGGCCCAAGCCGATGCCAAGGGTCAATCCAGTTTGCGTTTCACACCAATCTTGGAGTGCCAACCCATTGCCCGGCCCAGCAAACACAGATGTGACCGCCCATGATCGGGCAGCCCGATCTGGCACATTGATTTTCATTGGGCCGTCTTGCGCCCAAGTTTCCAAAGCCGCCCAGATCATCTGCGCCAAGCCTTCGTGCCGCGCCCAGACGTTTTTGATGCCTTCCTCTTTGATCATGTCGAGCGCGACCCGCAGACCATAAAGGTGGTGTGTCGGTGCAGTGCCGTTGAAATGCATGAAATACACTTCCGGATCGACACGCAGCGACCAATCCCAATAACGGGACACGTTGTCACCGCGACGCGCCATGGCTTTGTCGTTGAAATGAACGAACGCGAGGCCTGCTGGCGTCATCAACCCTTTTTGGCAAGCGCTGACAGTGACATCGATGCCCCAAGCATCCATCTCGTAGCGATCGCATCCAAGCGACGCGATACAGTCCACCATCAGCAACGCGTCATGGCCCGCTGCATCCATTGCGGCACGAATGGCGGCGATATCGCTTTTGCCGCCGGTTGAGGTATCGACGTGGCACACCAGTACAGCTTTGATCTTGCCTTTGGTGTCTTTGCGCAATGCGTCTTCGATCCCCTGCGGATCAACAGGTCCGTCTTCTGAAAAGCTCAAAATTTCCGCAGTAAGGCCCATTGCATCCGCCATTTCGGCCCAGCCTTTGCCAAAGCTACCGGCCTCTGCCACCAGAACAGTATCGCCGCGAGATGTCACATTCATTAATGACGCTTCCCATGCGGAATGCCCATTGCCGATGTAGATTGCGACATGCGCCTCTGTCTGCGCCACATACTTCAGATCAGGGATCAAGCTGTGGGTTAGGTCATGCAATTCACCCTTATAGATGTTCGGGGATGCCCGATGCATCGCTTGCAAAACCTCATCCGGCATGACGGAAGGTCCGGGAATGGCAAGATACTGGCGTCCATTGGCAAGTGGCATGATGCGTCCGCTTTCAGTGTTGGAGGATTGATCAGACCTTACGTCGCATAAACCGAAGGTCAACACAGCGCGGCAGATTTTCTTGATTACCTTGCTCCATACCCCATATGCCCGTAGACCTTCATCGAAAGGCCGATCAGCCAAGGCAGAGACTATTGGACAAAGACACCGCAACCGTCAGCGAACTGGCCAGCGCATTGACAGATCAAGATCGCAAATCCGCTGAGCGGTATGTGTATTGGTCCGATCACGGTATGTTGCGGACGTTTTGGACCAATTTCGGAGAAGTGGCGCCGGGCGTCTACCGATCCAACCAGCCTGATCATGATCGATTGGTCAAATACAAGGAAATGGGGATCAAAGCGGTTTTGAACCTGCGCGGATCACCCAAAAAGCCGCATCATATTTTAGAAGTGCGCAGTTGCGAGATGCTAGGACTTGAGTTGAAGAGCGTCGCACTTCACGCCCGTGCGGCCCCTCAAGTTCGGCACTTAAACACTCTTTTCGAAGCCTTTGACTCGATCCAGCGGCCTTTCGTGATGCATTGTAAATCTGGCGCGGATCGCGCGGGTCTGGCTGCCGTTCTTTATCGCTTAGATCAAGGCGAGTATATCGCTCAGGCCCGTCAGGAACTTTCGATTAAGTACCTGCATCTGCGTCACACCAAGACAGGAATTCAGGATCATTTCATTGATACCTATCAGGGGCGCCTAAAGGACGGCCCCATCAGCATTCGCGACTGGATTACACATGAATATGACGCGAAAGCTTTGACAGAGAGCTTTGCGAAAGTGAAGCGTTTGCCGATATGAGCCAAAACGACAGTCATATCAGGTGGCTCTGGCGGGATTATCTGAGCCGCCATAAAGGCAAGATTGCCTTGGCCTTTATCTTCATGGTGATTGAAGGGTCGATGCTGGCTGTTCTGAGCCGCTTGATCCAGCCCATGTTCGATCAAGTCTTTTTGGAAGGCAGCCAAACTGCGCTCATCTGGGTCGGCGCGACGATTATGACCGTGTTCTTCATACGTGCGGTCAGTTCAGCGGCGCAAAAGATAACGATGACCAATGTGATCCAACGATCCGCGCGGGATATGCGCAGCGATCTTTTGCGCCACCTTCTTTACCTCGACAGTAGCTATCACCAGACCCACCCGCCGGGACAGTTGATTGAACGTGTGCAAAGCGATGTGCAGGTGATCAACCGATCATGGGCGGCTTTGCTGGTGGGCGTTGGGCGTGATATGATTGCAGTTGTGGCGCTGTTCAGCGTGGCCCTATCCATTGATTGGGCATGGACGCTGATTGCGCTTATCGGGATACCGTTCATGATCGCGCCGTCCCTTCTAGCACAGCGCTATGTCCGCAAACGCGCCGCACGGGCGCGGCTCTTGGCGGGGCGAATGGCCACGCGACTCGACGAGGCGTTTCACGGCGTGAATCCGATCAAGTTGAACGCGTTGGAAGACTATCAAGGCAATCAATTCGATGCCCTCTCTGATCAACGCGTGAAGGCAGAGGTCCGCGCTGTGACAGGCCAAGCCATGGTGCCAGCTTTGATCGACATTATGACAGGCATCGGGTTCCTAGGCGTCATGATTTACGGCGGCGGTGAGATCCTCTCGGGTGAGAAAACCGTCGGCGAGTTTATGGCGTTTTTCACCGCGATGAGCCTGACATTCGAACCCTTACGTCGTCTTGGCCAAATGAGCGGCACATGGCAGATGGCGGCAGCCAGCATGGATCGCGTGCGCGAGATATTCAACGTCGCTCCGACGCTCGTTTCACCGAGCGATCCTATCGCGTTGCCGGATGGACAGCCGAATTTGGTACTGAGCGACGTCGAACTCCAATATGATGAATTACCGGTCCTGCGCGGTGTTTCTTTTGAAGCCGAGGCCGGTAAAACAACGGCACTTGTTGGCGCATCAGGTGCTGGAAAGAGCACGATATTCAACGTTCTGACCCGATTGATCGACCCGCATTCGGGAAGCGTGACCGTTAATGGCGCTGACATCACGTCTTTGGATATCAACGCGCTGCGAGGTCTCTATTCAGTCGTCACACAAGACGCGGCTTTGTTTGATGATACCATCCGTGAAAATATTCTGTTGGGGCGCGAAGATGTGCCCTCAGACACGCTTTTGCGCGTTATGGACGCGGCCCATATCACCGATTTTGTTGAGAAAATGCCGAACCGCCTCGACAGCGAAGCGGGGCCGCGCGGATCGAACCTCTCAGGCGGACAAAGGCAGCGGGTCGCCATCGCGCGCGCTTTGCTACGAGAGACGCCTATTCTGCTGTTAGATGAAGCAACAAGCGCCCTAGACACAAAGTCAGAAGCGATCGTGCAAGAAGCGTTGGAAACGCTGTCCAAAGGGCGCACGACACTGGTGATTGCGCACAGACTGTCCACTGTTCGCAATGCCGACAAGATCGTCGTGATGGAACGCGGCAAAGTCGTGGACGAAGGAACGCATGACGCGCTTCTTGAACGCGGCGGCATCTATGCCGATCTTTATCGTATGCAGTTTTCAGAGGATGCTCATGCCTGATCGCACCGTTCTTTCCGTCACTGGTTCAGACCGTGTGTCGTTTCTACAAGGATTGATCACGAACAACGTGCCAGAGGCATCTGGCCAGATCGTCTATGCAGCGCTTTTGACGCCGCAGGGAAAGTTCATTGCGGATTTCTTTGTCGTCTCAGAAGACAATCAGCTTTTGATTGACGTCGCAGAAAGCCATGCGGCGTCTTTGTTTCAACAGCTGAACATGTATCGGCTGCGCGCTGACGTGAAGATCGAAGCAACTGAGCTTGTTGTCTCGCGTGGTCTCGATCAGGACCCTTCGGGCGCATTAGTTGACCCAAGAACGGATGCGTTGGGCTGGCGCTTCTACAGCGCGGAAGATGTATCCCAATCGGTCGATTGGGACGCGGTAAGAGTGGCAAACGCTGTGCCCGCAACAGGCATAGAGCTAAGCCCCGACACTTACATCCTCGAAGCGGGGTTCGAACGGCTCAACGGTGTCGACTTCAAAAAAGGCTGCTTTGTCGGTCAAGAGATCGTCGCGCGGATGAAGCATAAGACCGAGTTGCGCAAAGGGATCGTTCAAGTGAGCATCGACGGCAACGCATCACAGGGCGATGATATCACCAAGGATGGCAAAGCCGTCGGGATCCTGCATACCGTCTCGGGCGATACAGGCCTCGCCTACCTGCGCTTTGATCGCGCGGATGGCGTTTTGACTGCGGGTGAAGCGACCCTCACCCGCATCTAGACCGCCTCAAGCGCGTTCGGAGTATTCGAAGGTTTCCGTGTTGACCACAATGTCTTCGTCTTGGCCCACGAAAGGCGGGATCATCACACGCAATCCATTGTCCAAGACGGCAGGCTTAAAGCTGTTCGCAGCGGTTTGACCTTTGACCACCGGCTCTGTCTCGACCACTTTGCATGTCACCTTTTGTGGCAACGTGACGTTCAGCGCCTCTTCACCGTAGTATTCAATCTGGACAACCATGCCGTCCTGAAGGAACGGACGACGATCCCCTAGAATGTCGGCTGGCAGGGCGATCTGTTCAAAGGTTTCGCTGTCCATGAAGTTCAGCATGTCATCGGCTTCGTAAAGGAACTGCTGATCTTTCTGGTCAAGGCGCACGCGCTCTACCTTGTCAGCAGACCGGAAGCGTTCGTTGAGCTTGCGACCATCGCGCAAGTTCTTCAATTCTACCTGCGCAAAGGCACCGCCTTTGCCGGGCTTTACGTGGTCTACTTTGACCGCTGCCCAAAGGCCGTTTTCATGTTCCAGAACGTTTCCGGGGCGAATCTCGTTTCCGTTGATTTTTGGCATGTCTCAGATCGTGTCAAAATTGTGTCGAATGGTTGAAGAAAACTTGTCCTGGCCTATATCTGGCAGGAAAAACCGTGTCCAGACACCGTATTCGGCTGAATTTCGCTTTTTGGTATGCGCTGAGTGCATAGCAGCCATTCCAAAAGAGGTTTCCCGAATCGCACAAATTTCGTGCATGTTAGCGGTCACGCGGAAAGTACAAGAACAAAAACGAAGGAAAACACATGAGAGATTTCGTCGACGGTAGTGCGTTCAATAATGAGCAGGGAAACCGCTCACGCAAACTGTTTGCAGCTGTCGTACTAGCCGCTCTCGATGACGCTATCGCAGATGATAAGAAGTATGGCAATGGTCCAGAGCAAATTGCCCGTTGGGCACGCTCACGCGATGGCCGTGAAGTTCTGTCTTGCGCAGGCATCGATCCGAACGAGCGCGTTGTTTCTGGCTTGATGGAATTCGTTGGCAAAGGTGTGCGTACATCTGTTGCCCTGTCTCGTGAAGAAAGCGAACGCCGGAACGCGGCAGAGCAAGAAGCTCAAGCAGCTTAAGACATTTTATATATTCGAACCCTGCCAGGTTCGACAGAAAACGCGGTCTCTGCTCGGGCCGCGTTTTTCTTTTGTGACGTCAGCCTGCAAACATGAGTGTGAAGAGGATAACCGGCGCAAACTCCATAAGCCCCAAAATCGCTATGAGGATTCGCATCGGAATACCTCTGTAACGGCGCCATAGATAAGCACAGGCAATCAGTGAAAGCAGAATTTCGATTGACCCAACGATATTGCCGTAGTGGTCGGGATCCCAATAACTGACGGGACTTGCGAAAATCCAATTGGTGATCGGCCAAAAGTGCGCGCGACCATCATCGTTGTGAAGCAGTAAATCCAAGCCAAGGTGCAGGAGGGCCGCCCCACACAGGGCAAAGGCAATGCTCGAACGGAACATAATGGCGAGCGCCAAACCGATGCTCCAAAGCACGATTGAATTGTCGATGCGAAAGATGCTTTGCCAAGTATCCGAGAAATAGAGCTCTCCAAAAACGACCTGGGGCGGCGTACCCAAAACGTTCAGGTGCCAACCCGCCATGGCATAGAGAGAGAAATCGGGAAGCAACGCCCCGATCAAAGCGGCGGCGGTCACAGCCTTGCTTTCGGGTTTGCCGAATGCGGCGAGACCAAAAATCAGATGCGCGGGCGTGTTCATGATCTTTCCTCGGGCTGGGCGGCTGGCTATGACGGTACTGCAGGAGGGCGCGATGACCAAGGCCATCATGATACAAGGTGCGGGATCAAACGTGGGAAAATCCATGTTGGTCGCCGGTATTGCTCGTGCTTGCGTCAGGCGAGGCCTCTCTGTCGCTCCGTTTAAGCCGCAGAACATGTCGAACAATGCGGCCGTGACCGTGGATGGTGGTGAGATTGGCAGGGCGCAGGCATTGCAGGCGATGGCAGCGGGGAGAGACCCAATCGTTGATATGAACCCTGTCCTTTTGAAGCCTGAAACCGACGTTGGCGCTCAGATCATCGTGCAGGGCAAGCGGTTTGGCACGATGAAAGCGCGGGAGTATGGCAAGCAGAAGGGCACGCTTCTTCCAAAGGTGTTGGAGAGCTTTCACCGCCTCATTGAAGGGGTTGATCTGATATTGATCGAAGGTGCAGGTAGCCCTGCTGAAGTGAACCTGCGCGCTGGTGACATTGCCAACATGGGATTTGCCGAAGCTGCGGATATTCCGGTGGCTTTGATTGGCGATATCGACCGCGGCGGCGTGATCGCGCAGCTTGTTGGGACGCATGTGATTTTGCCGCCCTCTGATCGGGACCGCATTCAAGCCTTTGCAGTCAATAAGTTCAGAGGTGACACGACACTCTTCTCCGACGGGATGGATATCATCGAAGAGCAGACCGGATGGTCCTCGTTGGGGATTATCCCTTGGTTTGCAGATGCTTGGAAATTGCCTGCCGAAGACATCATGGATGTCAAAGGTCATGCGGGTGGCGACATCAAAGTCGCCGTGCCGCGCCTAAACCGGATTGCGAATTTCGACGATCTTGATCCCTTGTCAGCCATGCCAGAGGTGACCGTCGATCTCATCGAAGCTGGACGCCCCCTCCCCGGCGATGCGGATTTGGTCCTGATCCCTGGCTCTAAATCAACCATCGCAGATCTTGCTCATTTCAAGGCGCAGGGGTGGGACATTGATCTATATGCCCACGTGCGCCGAGGCGGCGCGGTGCTAGGTGTCTGCGGCGGCTATCAAATGCTTGGCAAAGAGATTTGGGATGATGACGGCATCGAAGGGGCCCCTGCCCGCATTGAGGGTTTGGGGCTTTTGGACGTAATCACAGAAATGAAGCCCGAGAAGCGGCTTGCTCTGACACAGGCGACCTATTTGCCAACGGGTGACGCTGTCGAGGGGTACGAAATTCATATTGGAAAAACGCATGGCCCTGACCGCGACAGCGCATGGCTTTCGGTGAACGGTCAATCCGAAGGTGCGAGCGCGCGAAACGGTCAGATCAAAGGCTGCTACCTCCACGGCCTATTCGCTGCCGATGCGTTCCGGTCGAGCTACTTCAAAGACTTGGGCTTCAACGTCGCTCAGCAAGACTACCGCGAAGATGTGGAGCAAACGCTAGATGCGCTTGCTGACCACTTAGAGGCCCATTTTGACATTGATGCCCTACTAAGAGCCGCTGGTGAGGTGTCACTCTAGCTCTTGATGGGTCAAGACGCGGTTGATCTCGCGGCGGACCAAACGGCGCACATTACGCGTGATCGTTTCGCCAAGTTTGCCCTCAAGCTCACCCTTAACAACCTCTGCGACGACCTGTCTGATGAGTTCTTCGTCCAACGTGGCGCCATCTGCCAAAAGCCCGTCAATGTCATCATCTGGGGCGACCAACTCGCCCTCGTCTTCCATGAGGTCATCGCCATGGTCTTCTTCAGCGAAGGCTTCTGATCCATGATACATCGCAGCCGTTCCTTGCGGCACAGCAGTTTCCAAAGGCTCATCAACCTCTGGCTCGTTTTCCGGTGTAGTGTCCGGTACCACGCGGAAAATGCGACCCGTTGTGACCGCAGCCGCAGCGGCTGCAACTGCAACTTCAGGCTCGGGTGCGTTGTCATCTTCCATTGGTTCGGGTGCAGCTTCTTCCTCAGCGAGGTCGGGAGCTGTTTCCTCTGGCGCATCTTCCACGATCGAGATCGGCGAGACAGCCTGTTCAGGGGTCAGGGCCAAAGGCTCCATGGGCGCAGGTTCTTCGGTATCATTTCGACGGCTATCGAAAACGACTTCCTCTACCTCATTACCCCATGATGAGACAGGCGCCATCTCGCTCCCGTCTGGTTCGAATTCGTCTTCACTTCCGGTAACGGCAGCTTCGAGCGCTGCAATCGTCGCCTCCAAACTGGCGCGAGATGTCTCAGGCTCCAGAACAGGTTCCAGTTCCGAAGGTTCCGCAACCTCTTCGTCCCCCTCTGCAACTGGTTCCACTTCAGGTTTGACTTGCAGTTCACCCGCAAAAACATCCTTCAGAGAGGCTGACTGTTCGGCAAGTTCCTCTTCCTCCGACGCCGGTACAGCGGCAAAACCAACCGGTGCCTCCAACGTCATAGGCGCATCTGATTCTGATGATTCTTCTTCCGAAATACGCAGTGAGGGCGTCAGAACGAATTTCTCCGCCTCTGCTTGAACAGAGCCAAATTCCTTCTTTTTTTCCTGTTTTGCCTTGTCACCTTCGGCCACTAAGCGGCGGATTGAAGACAAAACATCCTCAATCTCCATATTCGTCACTGGATCCGACATAATGTGTCTTCCTGCTTGGCCCCCACCCGCAAGTGTAGCCGGAAGTTCTTAACGAAACAACAGACGGCTCGAGTTTCAGTGGCGATGTTTAGTTCTGGCCGATCGCTTCCAACACTCGATCCAACGCACGACCTTGAGCGGACAGCCCTGCAGGCGCGTCTTTTACGAGGTTGTAGTATTCGGTTGGATCATATTGCTGGACCGGAAGCCGCAAATGATCCGCCGTCAAAAGCCCCATGGACAGAAGCACAGAATAAGACGCGATCACTTCATCAGCCTGAGCGGATATCGTGTTGGTACGCGCATCAAGCAGCTCTTGCTCAGCGTTTAAGACATCAAGAGTCGTCCGCGATCCCAAGGATGCCTCTTCCCGAACGCCACGGAACGCGACCGTCGCAGCGCGTGTTTGCTCATCAGATGCCTGTCGGGACGCGCGCGCCACTGCCAAATTGGCATAGGCGTTTCCAACCTGCTGTTCCAGATTGTGCCGTGTCAGGTGCAGACCGGCACGTGTTGCGTCACGGCGCGCGATAAGTTGGCGTTTCTGGGCAGCGATCCGCCCGCCAGCATAGATTGGGCCAGAAGCGGTCAAGTTGAACGATCTGGAATCGTTGAAATCGCCATCGACGGCAATTTGCCCTCCAAGCGTAACAGTCGGTCTTGTTGCAGCCTCCGCCCGCATGATGTTCAATTCCGCCGCTGCAACAGAATGTCTAACTTCCAAGATATTGGGGTGGTTTCTGACGGCGTATGCTTTAGCATCACCAACAGTACGCGAAACAGGGGCTGCGGAGGCTGGTGCCGGCTGGTTCGGTGCACGCCCGACCGCCGCACGGAATTCTTCAACCGATTGAGCCAAGCTGCCTTGGGCAGACGCCAAAAGGCTACGTGCCGCCGCCAATCTTGCTTCAGCCAAAGACACATCCGTCCGCGTCACTTCGCCGACCTCAAACCGATCTTCTGCCGCACGAAGTTCTTGGGTGATCAGACGGACATTGCTTTCGCGCAATGCGACGAATTCCAAGCTACGGCGGACATTCATATAGGCTTGAACGGCGCGGAACAGCACTTGTTGTTCAACATCAACAAGCGACTGCCGTGTCGCCAGAACAATTTCTTTCTGCGCGTCCACTGCCAATTGATTGGCACCGCCATCATAGAGCGTCAATTGACCTGAGATCGCGATGTTTTCCGTGACCAGATCCGCACCAGGCGGGCGCGGGTTGCTGTAATTGGCACTTGCCGACCAGTTGACCACAGGTTTGGTCGCCGACAGAGCAATCGCCACATCCTCATCAGCGGCGCGCAATAGAGCGCGGTTTTGTTCGAGCAAACCTGAATGGTTGTAAGCGTCGGTCAACGCGTCAATCAATGTCTCAGCCCGAGCTGCAGGGGCACTCAATGTTGCAACACCCAAAACGATTGCGAGGTATTTGCGAAACATCATCTTTGTATCCCCTTGCTGTGACGTGACATCAGATAGGTCACAAAAGTCTTAATGTTAGAGCACGAAGCCGTCTGTTTTGTCGAATTCGGCCAGAAGTGGCGCAGATGCATTAAATGCAAAGCGCCAGGTCACTTCACCGTCCTGCTTATGACCGATTCTGACAACCCCTAGCGCACCTTCAGCAAAGATCGCAGCGATCTTGCCACCCTCTTTGAGTTGATCGCTTATCTCAGCGTTTACGGCCTCAACCGCACCTTGGATCATGATAATGTTGTATGGGCCAGATTTTGCCGCCCCAGCGGTCAGATCGCCAGCGATAATCGCGGCATTGTCGATGCCGAGTTCAGAGAGGATTGACTGCGCCTCGGACGCGCGGGTCTCGTCACTTTCCACACCAACCGCGAAATCGGCTAACTGCGCTGCGATTGCGGTCGAATACCCCAAGCCACAAGCCACATCCAAGACAATGTCTGTCGGCTCAATCGCCAAGGCATCAATCATTTTGGCAAGAGTCCGCGGCTCCAACAACGTCCGTCCACCGCCAAGATCAAGGTTCTCGCCAATATATGCAGCTTCCCGTAGCGCTTCGGGGACAAAGGCCTCGCGCGGGGTGTCGAGCATGGCGTCGATAATTGGGAATTTTGTGACATCAGACGGTCTGACTTGAGTGTCCACCATCATCGTACGGCGTTGAGCAAAATCGATCACAATCTAAACTCTTCTGTTCAGCTTTCGGTCTGGCTACCAATGCCATAGCCTCTTGCGCTCAGCAATGCCCGAAGCGGTAAATCTGCGCATTCGATCTCTTGCGCGGGTTTGAGCCTTAGTATATCCGGCACCCACCACACGGCTGGCGAGTTGGCGGAGTGGTGACGCAGCGGATTGCAAATCCGTGTACACCGGTTCGATTCCGGTACTCGCCTCCAATGTTTTCAATGACTTGCGAACTTGCAATAGTTTAGATGGAAAAAGTCTAAACAAATGTCTAAACATTCTGTTTTTGTTCTGTTCTCAAATATCAGCTTAGGTGTTTGTTTTTGGGCCGAGTAGCCACAGCAAAAAGATGGCGCCAAACGGGCTGAAAACCAGCGAGACGATTACCCAAGCGACACCACTTCGTCCTCTTACAACCGCCATTTGGCTGGGAACGACGAATACCAACCAAATCGTAAATACGAGAACCACGATATAGAAGGATAAGGCTAGAAGCCAAGGCAGCGCTTCGGTCATGAACTTTGCTGTGATCTCATTTTTTGGGCACGAATGGCACGAGCTTTCTGCCGAACCTTTTTTGTATAATGCAGGACCATTGCCGGGCTCTGGCCGGTGACAGCGGCAATGAGGTCGTCCTCGCAGCCAGCCTCCAATAGTTCGCATGCAGCATTGTAACGCCAACTATGGATGTCGTACTCCAACGCTCCAATCTCTTTCCTAACCTTTCGTATCGCATATGACGCTCCACGATAGGAAAGACGATTAGTTCCCCGCTCATTTGTCACAATGAAAACAGAGTTGCGGTTTACCGCGCTTAAGGCTGTTTGGAGTTCAGGCAGAATAGGAACCCAAAGTTCTTTGCCCGTTTTGTTTTGACGAATGACAAACGCATCCTCCTGAATGTCAGACCAACGCATTTCCAGGACGTCCCCAATTCGCTGCCCAGTACCAATACATAACTCCATTATTAATCGTTCACGGGTACCCAAAGGGCAAATACGGCGATAGGATTCCAACAACTCATTAGGCCAAGGTTCACGAGCGGTCCTTTGGGTCTTTATTTCTGAAACACCTCTAACGGGATTTGTGTCTCGCCAGCCGATGTCTACGCAGTGCTCCATAAGTACTCGCAGAACCCTTACAGAGTAATTTGCAAAGTACGGCTTATCCACATTTGAATCCCTAAGCCGAATTACGTCCTTACGTTGCATCTTTTCAGGATTGGCATGGCCCATCCGATCATTGAAAAAATTGAGGTACTTATCATAGTCCATCGCCGTACGGGGCTTTAACCGCTTGTAACGAGGCGACTTGTGGTAGTCTGAAATGAGAAACGCAAAAGTCCTTTTAGAAATTGGCTTTTCTTGTCTTTTCCCATTCAAAATATCCGCGTATTCACTCCAGAATTCTGGCGTACCAAATTCATTTTGAATCTTCTGAGAAGGCCATCCTCTACGTTGAAAATAAAGGCCGTTGCGTTGTTTGTAGATGTGTTTTGGAAGCTCACGTTTTGTCATGTCGCATATTTATCCTCTCAAATTCATCATCTTCGCTTGGCTGCAAAAGTACGAGTTCAATTTTGCGACCCTCAATGGTGACACAACCAACTGGTTTTCCTGCGCGCTCAAATGCGTTCAGTAGCGCAATTGCCCTATGTTCAATTTTGGTTCGTGCCATCTCATTCAACTGGGCAAAGCCTCGAGTTCTCCTCTAGGTTCGTTCGCGCATCCTTGAAAGGCTGAATGGCCTCAAACCGGCCATGCAAACGTCTCTGAGGAAGAAAGTAGGCGATGCCTGATTCGAGGACAACAACCCTAATATTTTTTGATCTGGAGCCTTCGAAATCGTGTCGGTAAATGTATACATAGAATTCGTTGTTTGTTCACATCAACTGAGCGCAAAGCAATCCAAGATTGACACATTTTGATAATTACTCTTGACGCTAAATCCACAAATAATCGACCGACCGCTACACCAGAGCCAGCGTGTCGGTAAATGTATACATAAGCAAGGTAGTGTAGTTGGCACGCCCCGCACCCTCTCCGATAATTGAAGTCTGCGAGGGTCCGGTGCTACGTGTGCGCTTCGCTGAGCGCCCGTTGCGCGGTGGTGGCGCGCATGACCGGAAAGATGCGTTGTCGCGCTGTGACGTAGCTTCTAAACGCCTCTACATCGATTTCTTCACGCACGGGAAGCAAACGTTCGCTACAGGTGCACGACCGTTGTTTGAATCTCACTAAAGCGGACGTTAGCCAAAATCCTACAGATACTTTTAATGTTGCTCACGTTTCCGCTTCGGTAAGCCTAATATATCAATCCGAAGGACGCGATTAGTTCCAAGCTGCGCGGACGTTATCTAGCCTTGGGCTTCACTAACCTAAGAGCCTTGCGCGCATTTCGGGTCAACTTCCGTGTGCCAGTTGGGTCCAATGCCTTTAAGGTGCCATAGACGCCAGCGACCCTCTTCCACTCTGATTGATAGCGAACCGGATTCTTTAGCACCCGATGTAAATATCCACGCGCGAAGTTGCGCCATTCCCGGCTCAGAGAAGGGGAATTGTTGATAGTGACACCTGTTACCTCCATTCGGTCTCCTGGCCCCATAAATCGTGTCTTCCGGTCGTTTAATTCGAATCCGAACGGTAACACCAGTGCCGATACGTTTTCGACAAACTCTTGTCCGATGAAGTCTCTAGACGAAAAGGTTAGATCGTCTGCGTATCTGGTGTAAGTTAGGCCGGCGCTATTTGCGGCATCTATCATCGCATCGTCGAAGTTGGACAAGATCGCATTGCCTATAGATGGGCTGGTTGGTGCGCCCGTCGGTGCTACTCCACCGAGGGAACAAATGTCAGCTAATAGCCGTGCTCCGTCGTCGCTATAGCCCAGAGACCGAAAGACGGCATCTATCATGTCTTGGGTTATCGAGGGAAAGAAACCTTTGATATCGACATTGAGCAGGTGCCTTGCGCCGAGGTGAGCATTCGCGTTCGTAACGTAGCTACGACCGCGGACAAAACCATGCGCACAATCATTTATCGGAGCACTACACAATATATTGTCCGAAATCCACCATTGCAGAACTTTCAGGTAAGTCTTGGGGGTCGAAATCTGGCGACACGTTCCATCCGGTTTCGGCAAATCAAACTGTCGGTAATGGTAACTCTTTTTATGCAGGATTTGCCTGATCAGCGACGATGACACTCCGACATAGGCTGCTAAATGGTCAGTGTTTCGGATAAACGGTAACCCATTGCGCTCAATAAAATCGACAGCTTCCGGCGCATCATCTCCGCAAAAGGAATTTGCAAAGGCCACGTAATCCGCAGCTCGGGGTTCGATATAATAGGAGCGAGGTGGCATGGTTTGGCTAATCCGGAGATTACTTAAAAGTGTGAATTGTAAGAGACTAATGTGATTTGAGTGAAAGTCAGTCAGAGCACATTAGGCTCTTACAATTCACACGTCCTTACTTAGTAGACCTGAAAGGCAGAGTAGCTGGTGCAGCTCTCTATCCAGACCACCTCGCAATGCGATGGTACTCCTTACGCTGCCTCTTCATCAAGAACATTCTTGCATTGTCAATGTCGCGCTCCTTAGCTTGTTTGGCGGCGATCTGCATCCCTTGAGCATCCAATATATAGGTTCCGCGCCTGACACGTATGATGCGCGAGTCCAACTTCATCTTTTGGTGGATGCGATCCAAGCCCACCGAAGTCTCTTCATCCAGTTCCGCTCCAAGAATTTCCGGGTAGTATCGTTTGATGTCCTGTATTCGAGCAGGCTGTATCAACCGTAAGATCAGGATGTAGTCAGATGCCAGAGTTTTTTTAGCGGCGGCCATAAAGCTCTTCCACTTCCAATTTCTGAGACACTCCCGTCAAAAAACTCTCACAATTGGTACCAATTTCTGCGTGATTTGAATAATCTAAGTATCGCACTTCGGCTCCGTGCGATCTAGCAAGTCGCACTATACCTTCGTTGATGTAGTTCAGCTTCCCTTCATGAGAGACATCGATTATCAGGATCAGGTTTTTACATATTTCTGGATCAGACGCCCAATCGCCAATTTCGCAGAAAGAACCTGGACTATCTGGCAGCACGACCACGGCGTTCAGATGCCGTTTTATATGGGATCGCTCGTAAACCACAGCATTCGCCAGCGATCCAAAATTAGCCTCACCGTTAATGCGCATTTCGGCATCTTCTCCTAGGTATACGACATGGCCAAGATGTTCAAAATGATTGTAGAGAAAAAATCGCAGTTGTTTGGCCGCTGATGACGAATTTTCAACATCGTCCACTGGCTTTCTTAGGTCAATAAAGGGCCCTGCCAGAAAAACATCTAGGCTTCTACCTGCGTGGATCACCGCGTCACGGGCTCCTGCAGTCCGATAACGCCTCATTTTCTCAAAATTTGTCATTCTAGATCGGTCACACAAATTCCCTTTGTACTCAAGACAAACAATCTCATCTCAAAGAATTAAACAATGTAGTCGTATGATACGACGATGATGCGCCGGATGCGGTCAACGAAGGAAATTGGGCCTGATAGCAGAGTGCGGTCATCAAGACCCCTTGTGTGCTACACGGAAAATCAACGTCCGCTTCGGAGCAGCTGTAGTGCGGCGCAGAGTAACTTGTTGAACGTCGATTATGGGCCGATCACTCAATCTGTCGCGTGCCCCGACATTGCGGGTAACGAGAACAGCCAAGAAAAGATTGTCCGGTCTTTCGATTTTTTCGAGCTGACATGCTTGCCCCACAGCGAGGGCATTTCGTTGGGTCGGTCTCCTTTTGAGCAACCTTTTGACGCACATGATTAACGTGCGCGCGACGCGTTTCCCTGTTCGCCTCCAAGGCAGAACTGCGCAATTTTTTGGCAAAGTTGCGTATCTCTCCTTCTGTGAACTGGATGGCTGAACGCGTATCGATGTAGTCGAATAGCTCGTGTCTGCTCCAAAACACGTTGCGGGGCATTTCAGTTCTTGGTTCAGCCGAACCCACGAAAGCGACCAGATTCTCTATTTGGTCCATCCTGACTCCGAGCAAACCTTGAACGACCTTCACGTGATGATAATTTTGGCGAACGGGGTTTTGAAACTGAGATTTGTGACGATGCTTAACCTGCGTCCAACGGGGTTGGTTATAGCTTCCAAAAATCCATCCTGACATGTTCTTAGTCTCAATCACGAAAATACCGAAACGCGACAACACGACGTGATCAATCTGTGTAGTTCCTTGGGCGGTTGGCAAAGTAAGATCTTCGAGAAGTATGTGGTCTCGTTCATCAAGCTTTCGGCGAAGCGTAGAATTCACACGTCGCTCACCCTCCGCGCCGATCACCGTTGGGGAGTTTAGGTAACGGACTAGGAGCGCTAAACCAGCGGCAAGAAAAATCAGCAGAATTTCCAAGGAATTTCACTTCGGCATTAATTGATATTTCGTCAAATACTACGCCCTAAAAGGCTTTGATCAACCGCCATAACAGTGCAATGGATTCAGCGGCTCACATCGCGAGCGCGGCGAATATTGAGACACAAAGCCTTTAGGCTCAAGAACGGTCAAGATTTTGAGCTGAACAGAATGCCAAAGTCTTTAGTTATCGCAGAAAGCTTCCTCAGCAGACACGTCTAAATATTCATGCTATGTTCCGGCAATTTTCGGTCGTGCTCTAAACACTTTTCTTCTTAAATTCAGCTACATACCTAGTCTTGCAAATCCGTGTACACCGGTTCGATTCCGGTACTCGCCTCCAGCACTAACCCTCTGGAAACAGAGATAAAATCGAAACGGCACGGTGACGCTTATTTCCCGGCCCCCAACTATCCACGGACACCCGTGGGGGGAGCGGACATGGCGACACTTAAGCAAGCCTTAATCGAATACACCGAAGACCGCCTCGAAAATCTGAAGTACGGAGAGGAACGCCTGCGCCAATTGCAGCGGGTTTTCGCCTCGCTGGAGGAGTTCGAACAAATCACTCAGAAGGAACTGACCCTGGTCCTGAGGCAATGGAAGGGTGCGACGTACAACCGCTACGTGGCGGCGCTGACCCACTTCTTCCGCTGGGCGCGGCTGCACGAATACACTGACTTGCGGCCGGAGTTCATGCGGAAGCGGGAGGTCAGCCGCGACGACGTACTGACGCTAGACCAACTTGGGGCACTCTACGCCACGGCGGAATACCGAGGCGACTGGGCGGGGTTCTGCCGCCAATTGATCCTGACCGGGCAGCGCGTGGGCGAGGTGTCCGGCATGCTGGAGGATCACATCGACGATGAGGTGTGGCGCATCCCGGAGACGAAAAACGGGACGCAGCATCTGGTCCACCTTGTGAGGCAAGAGCCGATCACATGGACTGGCAAGACGACCTTTGCGGACATGAAGCGCCGCTGGTTCCAAGACGCAGGCATCCCGTTGAACAACCGCCTGCACGACATCCGGCGCAGCTTTGCCACCCACATGGTCGAGGGCGGAGCCGATCCGATGGTAGTTGACCGCATCCTGAACCACTGTGGTGGGGCCAAGGGTGTGGCGCGGGTCTACAACCGGGCGACCATGCTGGAGGCCCGGCGCGATGTCATGCAGCTTTGGTTTGAGACGCTCGGCGTCTAGGGTCAGGACTCATTGAGCTTCAAAGCCAGTAGATGACAGTTGCAGCCAGGGCGATTGCTGAGAGGAAGACCTTTGGGCATCTGTCATATCGCGTTGCCACACGCCTCCAGTCCTTCAGCCTACCGAACATGATCTCGATCCGGTTGCGCCGTTTGTAACGACGCTTGTCGTACTTTACCGGTGTCTTCCGTCGCTTTCGACCGGGTATGCAGGGGCGTATCCCTTTGTCTTTCAACGCTTCTCTGAACCAGTCGGCATCATAGCCGCGATCCCCGAGCAGCCAGTCAACATCTGGCAAACTGCTCAGCAAGGCCCGCGCGCCAATGTAGTCACTGACCTGACCGGCCGTCACGAAGAGGTTGAGCGGTCGGCCCTGACTGTCACAGATCGCGTGCAGCTTCGTATTCATGCCGCCCTTCGTCCGACCGATTAGGCGTCCACGCCCCCCTTTTTCACGCCCATGCTGGTCGCTGTCCGGTGGGCTTTCAAATACGTCGCGTCGATCATCACGGTCTTCTCTTCGCCGTGTTCGGCAGCCAGACCCGCCATCATCCGGGCGAAGACGCCCTTGTCACTCCACCGTTTCCAACGGTTGTAAAGAGTCTTTTGCGGGCCATAGGCAGCGGGGGCGTCGCGCCAGCGCAAGCCATTGCGATTGATGAAAATAATCCCGCTCAACACACGCCTATCATCGACGCGCGGCTTGCCGTGTGACTTCGGAAAGAAGGGCTCAAGACGCGCCATCTGCGCGTCGCTCAACCAGAATAAATTAGACATGTTTTCCGCTCGTTTTGAGCTTCGTGAATCACGAGACTGAACGGAAATCAATGGGTCCTGACCCTAAGCTCATCTACAAGTTTGCCGTCCTTGGTAGGATACTCGCTTCAGGAAAGGCACGGTTAAGATAGGTCAGGATTGCAACGTTCTCAGTCAAAGGTTCCCCGTCGATAATCAGACAACGGACCTTTCCTTTCGGATTAAGCTTCTTGAATTCCGGCGTTTTATGCTCGCCGCCATCAATGCCGACAACAACTGTTTCAAACTGCACGCCTGCTTCTTCTAAAGCGACGACGGGCACTCTGGGGCAAGCAAACGGTGCCACATATAGCTTAAGTTCAGATGGCATTGAGCTTTTCCTTCGTTCGTCCGGCTGAGACGAGGTTGCTGATCTGCTTAGCCAGAAAACAGATCTTTATACGTCTCTCTCAGCAGGTTCTTTTGAACCTTACCCATCGTGTTTCGAGGCAGTTCCTTGGCTATCAAGATGGCCTTTGGTTGTTTGAATTTTGCAAGTGATCCAGAAAGAGACTGCGCGATCCAATCGGTGTCTAATTCGGCGTCATCTTCAGCAATTACGAGCGCGACAACCCCCTCACCGAAATCAGGGTGCGGCACTCCAAAAACCGCACTTTCAACAACGCCAGAGAGGTCGTCGATGACCATCTCAACCTCTTTCGGATAGACATTATAACCGCCAGAGATGATCAAATCCTTGTTCCGACCAACGATGTGAAAATAACCATCTTCGTCCTGCATCCCGAGATCGCCGGTAATGAAAAAGCCATCCTCGCGTAGTTCCTCAGCTGTCTTTTCGAGCATCTGCCAGTAGCCCGCGAACACATTAGGACCGCGTACTTCAATCATGCCGACGCTGCCTTGCGTTACGTCTTCGCCGTTGTCCGGGTTGGTAATTTTTACCTCGACCCCAGGAATGGGGAAGCCGACAGTTCCGGCGCGCCTCTCTCCATCGTAAGGGTTAGAGAGGTTCATATTGGTTTCTGTCATCCCGTAGCGTTCCAAGATCGCGTGACCCGTTTTGGCCTGCCATTTCTGATGTGTCTCTGCCAAGAGCGGTGCGGAACCAGAGACAAACAAACGCATGTTTTGAGCGGCGTCAGCGAGCCCATCTTCAGAAAGCAAACGCACATAGAACGTCGGTACGCCCATCAGGACCGTTGCCTCTGGCATGTGCTTTACGATCGCCGGAGCATCAAATCCGCCGAAGAAAATACAGGACGCACCCGCCATCAAAGTCACATTGGTCGCCACAAAAAGCCCATGCGTGTGAAAAATTGGCAAGGCGTGGATCAAGACATCATCTTCGGTAAACTGCCAGCAGTCCCGCAGCGCCTCTGAATTGGAGGCGAGCGCTTTATGGGTAAGCATCGCGCCTTTAGAGCGCCCCGTTGTGCCTGACGTGTAAAGAATGGCCGCAAGATCATCAGCGCCGCAGGGAACGGGTATGAACCCCGCACTCTGCTGATCGCGAGCTTCGGTCAATGTACCCGTTTCGTCCGCAGCAAGGGTCAGTACTGATTTAACACCTACGCCTTGCGCAATAGGCGCAAGAGTATCAAGTCGCGACGGGTCGCAGACCAAAACTCTCGGTTTCGCATCACCCAAAAAGTACTCAATTTCGCTGGATGTGTAGGCCGTGTTAAGCGGTAGAAAGATAGCACCCACAAGAACAGTTGCGATATAAAGCTCTAACATCGCTTCGGTTTTCGGCGCCTGTACCGCGACGCGATCGCCTTTTTCTAAACCTGTTGCGACCAAGGCTGCCGCTACTTTTTCCGTGTTGGCGAAAAAGGCCCCAAAGCTCTTTTGAGCGCCTGTTTTTGAGTTGGTTAGAAACGTCTTGTCGTCAGCATTTAGAGTATTTTGACGCAACCGTTGAGCAAGGTAGTTTTCTTCATACACGGCGTGCCCTCTCATTATTTCGTAAGCGCTATCACAGAAGGTGAAGCGGCTATACGTCCTTCCATCACATAAGATTGGTGCTGCTATTCAATACGTCGACCATCGTAAAGGTAATTCGCCAATACACCCCATGAATTTTTGATCCTCCCCCTTTGAAGTGGTCCGCCCCTATAGTTAGGAAACGGAGGATCAGATATGGGAATCAAACGACATAAGCCGGAAGAGATTGTCACTAAGTTACGGCAGGTTGAGGTGCTGTGTGGGCAGGGAATGCCGCGCATTGATGCTATCCGACAGGTGCAGATAACAGAACAGACGTTCTATCGCTGGCGTAAGCAATATGGTGGAATGGGAACT